>BNJS01003439.1_pt1 | contig 208337 bp, 236 predicted proteins | sample 8540461 | NCBI WGS metagenome assembly BNJS01 (sample SAMD00202454, study PRJDB9452) | human saliva metagenome | isolation source: human saliva | place: Japan
CAACTGATATTGCTCTTGCGACAGGTCTGGCAAACAATACGCTGACCAGTATGGTTAAGAAATTAGAAGAACAGGGTTTGGTTACGATTAAGCCTTGTACACAGGATAAAAAAAAAAATATATCTCTTTGACAGATCTCGGTTGGGCGCAAAAAGAAATTGGAGACCGTGTCAGTAAAGAGTTAGGTGAAATTTTCTACCAAGGATTTTCGGATCAAGAAATCCAGGAATTTGAAGCTTATCAAGAGCGTATTATCACTAATTTAAAGAAAAAAGAAAACGAGGAATAAATCATGTCCATTCAAGCACAAAATGCACAAAATCTATATATTCGTGCTATTCAAGATGGCCGTGTAGCAGAAGCGCAAGCAAGCTCAGTAGGGGATACCTATATCCAACACTCGACAGGAGTGCCGGATGGGAAAGAAGGATTCGCTACTTTTTTTGCAGATTTTATCAAGCGCCATCCAGAACGTGAAATCAAGATTGTTCGTACCATTGAAGATGGCAATCTGGTTTTTGTTCATGTGCACCAGTACCTAAACGGTGGAGAAGCCCAATGGGTGACGACAGATACTTTCCGTGCAGATGAAAATGCTCGTATCGTTGAGCATTGGGATGTTATTGACTACTATCGTACACCTGAAAATGAGCAACTTGATCAGATCTTTGGAGATTTTGAAATCAAGGACTTGGACAAGTCAGCGGAAAATAAAAAGCTGGTCCGTCGTTTCTTGACAGAAATTTTCCAAAACAAGGAGCTCGATCAATGGGAAGACTTTGTGGCAGAGGATGTGATTCAGCATAATCATGAGATTGGGCAAGGGAGTCAAGCTTATAAGGATTACGTACGCGAGCACCATGTGGCCTATGACTTTGTTTTCCAACTCTTGACTCAAGGAAATTTTGCAGTGAGTTATGGTCAGGTATTGATTGATGGCGTTGCCTATGCTCAATACGATATCTTCCGTTTAGAAAATGGGAAAATTGTTGAACATTGGGATAATAAGGAAGTTATGCCTAAGGTAGAAGACTTGACCAATAGTGGGAAATTTTAAAAAGGAATACATTATGAGAGCAGTTGTTGTAAGCACTCCAGGTGGACCGGAGGTATTAGAAGTTGTCGAACGACCAAAACCAGTCCTGAAGGCAGGTTGGACCCTGGTGAAAATCCAAGGATTTGGCATCAATCATAGTGAAATTTTTACTCGTAAGGGACAATCACCATCTGTGAAATTTCCTCGTGTATTAGGGATTGAGTGTGTCGGTCTTGTGGAAGAAACGACACGACCGGATTTGAAGATTGGTCAACAAATCATTTCCATTATGGGAGAGATGGGGCGAGCCTTTGATGGAGGTTATGCAGAGTATACACTTCTTCCAAATGAACAAATTTATCCGATCAAGACAGAACTTGATTTGGAAAGTTTGATCGCACTACCTGAAACCTATTACACGGCATTTGGCTCTTTTCTCAATCTTAAGATTGAGGAGAAAGATAGCGTGTTAGTTCGAGGAGCAACCAGTGGTGTAGGAATTGCCTTTGCTAAACTGCTTAAAGGAAAATTTCCTAAGATTCACCTGACAGGAACCAGCCGCAATTTAGCTAAGGAACAGCAATTGAAGGCAGTCGGATTTGATCAGGTGATTTTGGACAAGGATGGTGTCTTACACACGAAAGAGCAGTTCGATAAGGTTTTGGATCTTGTTGGTCCCAGCGCTATTCTCGATACTTTTGCGCGGACAGCAGAAGGTGGGATTATCTGTTCTTGTGGCCTACTGGGTGGTCAGTGGACTGTCCCAGACTTTGATCCAATCGAGATGCTCTCTCGCAATCTCTACTTGACGACCTTTGCTTCTGCCAATGTGTCTCAAGACAAGCTTCAGAAATTGGTAGACTTTGTCGAGCGTTACCATGTGGATGTAGGGCCTGAAAAGATTTATAAGATTGACCAAATTCAGGAAGCGCATGCTTATCTGGAAGGAAGCTATTCTTTTGGCAAAGTTATTGTGAAAAATGAGGAAGACTAAATGATTGAATACAAAAATGTAGTGCTGCGCTATACGGATACAGACATTTTAAAAGATGTCAATCTCTGCATTGAAAATGGAGAATTCATGGTGCTAGTGGGTCCTTCAGGATCTGGAAAGACCACCATGATCAAGATGGTGAACCGTCTCTTGGAGCCGACTGATGGCAATATCTATATGGATGGAAAACGCATCAAGGACTATGATGAACGGGAGTTACGTCTCAGTACCGGCTATGTCCTTCAGACCATTGCCCTTTTTCCAAATTTAACAGTTGCTGAAAATATAGCATTGATTCCTGAAATGAAGGGCTGGAGCAAGGAACAAATCGCCTCTAAAACAGAAGAACTCTTGAACAAGGTGGGTCTGCCTGCTGCAGATTATGCTCATCGTTTACCAAGCGAGTTATCTGGTGGGGAGCAACAGCGGATTGGGATTGTGCGGGCTATCATTGGGGAACCAAAAATCTTGCTGATGGATGAGCCCTTCTCAGCTTTGGATGCTATCTCCCGCAAGCAGTTGCAAGCTCTTACTAAAGAATTGCACAAGGAGTTCGGTATGACGACCATTTTCGTTACACATGATACGGATGAGGCTTTAAATTAGGGGATCGAATTGCTGTTTTACAGGATGGAGAAATTCGCCAGGTCGCAGAACCTGAAACAATTTTACAAGCGCCAGCGACAGACTTTGTAGCGAACTTGTTTGGAGGTAGCCTTCATGTCTAATTTTATTTCAACCTTTCAAGAGCGTTTTGGGGAATGGTTAACCGCTCTTGGTCAACACTTACAATTATCGCTTCTGACCTTATTGGTTGCTATTTTTCTGACCGTTCCACTTGCGGTTTATCTAAATGGACACAAAAAAGTGGCGAATTGGGTACTACAAGTTGCGGGTATCTTCCAGACCATTCCCTCAATGGCTTTGTTGGGGCTCTTTATTCCTTTCATGGGAATTGGAACCTTACCAGCCCTTACAGCCCTTGTCATCTACGCTATTTTCCCGATTTTAGAAAATACAATCACAGCCCTGAATGGCATTGATCCTAGTCTTGAGGAGGCAGGGATTGCTTTTGGGATGACCAAGTGGGAGCGACTCAAGAAGTTTGAAATTCCACTGGCCATGCCTGTCATTGTATCGGGGGTTCGTACAGCAACCGTTATGATCATTGGGACAGCGACTCTAGCAGCTCTTGTGGGAGCTGGTGGATTGGGCTCCTTTATCCTTTTGGGAATTGACCGTCGAAATGCTAGTCTCATTTTAATCGGAGCAATCTCATCAGCCCTCTTGGCCATTCTCTTTAATGTTGTTCTTAAATGGTTGGAAAAGGCAAAGTTGCGTACGATTATTTCGACCTTTGCTGTCATGGTCCTTGGTTTGGGAGTTAGTTATGTTCCAAGCATGATTCCAAATAAAGAGAAAGACAATCTCGTCATTGCTGGGAAGTTAGGACCTGAACCTGAGATTCTCATGAATATGTATAAACTTCTCATCGAGGGAAATACGGATATGACGGTGACGGTTAAACCCAATTTTGGGAAGACAGACTTTCTTTACCAAGCGCTGAAAAAAGGGGATATTGATATCTATCCAGAATTTTCTGGAACAGTGACAGAGAGTCTCCTCCAATCATCTCCACAAATTGGGCATGACCCAGAAAAAGTTTACGAGGTGGCTCGTGATGGTATTGCTAAACAGGATCAACTAGCCTTTCTTAAACCTATGGCTTATCAAAATACTTATGCTATAGCAGTTCCTAAAAAAATTGCGCAAGAATATGGGCTTAAGACGATTTCAGACTTGAAAAAAGTAGAAGGACAGCTTAAGGTGGGATTCACTCTGGAGTTTAATGATCGTGAGGATGGAAACAAGGGCTTGCAGTCTGTTTATGGATTGAATCTCAATGTGGCAACCATGGAGCCAGCTCTTCGCTACCAAGCCATCCAGTCAGGAGACATTCAAATTACAGATGCTTACTCAACAGATGCTGAAATTGCTCGCTATGATTTAGTGGTTTTGGAGGATGATAAACAACTTTCCCTCCTTATCAAGGGGCACCGTTGATGAAGGAAGAATTATTGAAAAAACATCCAGAATTGGAAGCAGTCCTCAATAAACTAGCTGGTAAAATCACCGAGAGCCAGATGAGTCAGATGAACTATCAGGTTGGTGTGGAAGGCCAATCAGCTGAAGAAGTGGCGCGTGAGTTTTTGGTGCAAGAAGGGATTCTAAAGTAATAAATTCTCAAAGGATTATTGGATTAGTTGATACTCTTAACAGTAAATAAAAAAGGATCAGACGGTCCTTTTTTATTGTATCAAGGCTAACAAGATAGTAAGAACAAGTGCGATTCCAATTCGAATAAGATGGTGGGTTGGATGGAAGTTTTCTTTTTGTTTGCCATTCCAATAGGCTCCATAGCAAATCAAACCACAGCCGATTAGCCAAATGAATAAAGCAACAATCGGCAAAAGGAAGTAGAGAATTAGAGACATAGCCGCGAGACCACTTCCAATGAAAAGAAGCCGATTTCCCAGAGTGTTCTTGCCCTTTCTTAATTCTGAAAGGCTGGTCAATAAGTGAAGAGGAGCAAAAGCAAGGGCAAAGAAGGCTGTAAAAAAGCCGAGAAGAATGGGGAAGAACATAGTGTTTCCTTTCAAGAAGAGATTTTGGATATGAGGATTATATATCAAGACCTACGACTCATTTTATGAAGTACCACAAATGATAATACAAGATTCAAAATGATAACCAACAAAGTCAAAAGAGAGTAACCATAAAGTATAATTGGAAATTCATTTTTGAGATTGCATAGAGCAAACAAACTCGTTAGAATGCCGGTCAACAATCCAGCACATATTTTCGAAGAATAATTGTTTGAATCAGATGTCCGAACACATGGTAGATATAAGCAATCACAATGGTTGCGTAAATAGTATAGTTGCTAAACCGGTAACTAAGAAAAAGTGATAGAAGCAGGATTAGAAATTGCTCCAAGACAATAGCATTGAAAGTAAAAGGCGTGTAATAAGAAAGGATTCGATTATCTGGAAACTGTGCTGATAATTTTTTGACAAAGGATGGCATCCATATGATTTCTTCCAGTTCGTGAAGCATAAAGAGCGCTGGAAAGAGAAAATAAAATTGTATGATGGACATTGAAAATACTCCCTTCTAGTTAGAGCCCACTTTTAAAATCTCCAAATAAAATTGGATCACTTCTTGTTCGGTGTAGGACTTGCCTTTTTTCAACCACCAGCTGAGGGTTTCGATGAAATGGCTGACGACCAGGTGTTTGAGGTAAGAGTGAGGGAGAGTTGGATGGGCCTGGATGAGTTCGTCGGCTACCATTGGGTAGACATCGTGTTCCAGTTCTTTTCGCAGTTGCCGTATAAAATAATCGTTTTTAGAGAGCAAGAGACTGGTCACATGATCTTGATTTTTCTTGAAATGCTGAAAGATATGAGCCAGATAGTCTTGTGGTGAGAGGTGTTCAGCACGCTCAAAGAGATGGTGAAAGAGCTTTTGACAGAGTTCATCTAGCAATAACTCCTTACTCTCGTAATGGCTGTAAAAGGTCGAGCGTCCCACATCAGCAAGGTCTATGATTTCTTGAACCGTGATGGCCTCGTAGTCTTTTTGGTTGAGTAATTGTAAAAAGCTTGATAGATAGCTTTTCGAGTTTTGGTGATGCGACGATCCTGTGCTGTCATATGGACACTTAGAACAAACTGTTCAGTAACGTACACCCTAAACGGTTTGCCCCTATCCTTTCTGTTGTGAATGTTAGATAATGATAATGAACAGGATGTTCATGAATCTATTATATCAGAGGAAAGAGAATTATGAAGACAAAACATGCAGTTTGGCTAGCTTTTTTCTTAAATTTGAGTTACGCCATTGTCGAGTTTATCGCAGGAGGAATTTTTGGTTCCAGTGCGGTTCTTGCTGACTCTGTTCACGATTTGGGAGATGCAATCGCAATTGGGGTATCAGCCTTTCTTGAAACCATCTCCAATCGTGAAGAAGATAGTCATTACACCTTGGGTTACAAACGGTTTAGCCTTCTAGGTGCCTTGGTAACGGCTGTGATTCTCATGACAGGCTCTGTTCTGGTTATCTTAGAAAATATAACGAAACTCTTTCATCCACAACCTGTCAATGATGAAGGAATCCTCTGGTTAGGAATCATAGCGGTCAGTATCAATGTATTGGCGAGTCTAGTAGTTCGTAAGGGAAAAACCAAGAATGAGTCTATTTTGAGCCTGCATTTTCTGGAAGATACTCTGGGTTGGCTGGCTGTTATCCTAATGGCCATTGTTCTGCGATTTACCGACTGGTATATTCTGGATCCACTCTTATCTCTGGTCATTTCTTTCTTTATTCTCTCAAAAGCCATTCCACGTTTTTGGAGCACGCTCAAGATTTTCCTCGATGCCGTGCCAGAAGGTGTGGATATCCAGCAAGTAAAGAGTGATTTGGAGCAACTGGATCACGTTGCTAGTATTAATCAGCTAAACCTCTGGACCATGGATGGTTTGGAAAAAAATGCCATTGTGCATGTTTGTTTAAAAGAGATTGAACAGATGGAGGTTTGCAAAGAATCGATTCGAAGCATACTCAAAGATTTTGGTTTTCAAAATATCACCATTGAGGTTGATGCAGACCTAGAAACTCACCAAGCCCATAAGCGAAAGGTGTGTGAGTTGGAGAGGAGTTATGAGCATCATCATTAGAAAAAAGTGAAAAATGATTGGGTACTATCTTATTTGGAATAGAGAACTTTCTTTATTATTTAAGTACTTCAAAAGATTGGTAAGTTAAGAGCATTGTACAAACTCCATATACATGAATGCTAATTATAAAAATTTTTCGATTAGATGCCAAATGCTTGACTTGGAGTCAACTCAAAGTTATATAATAAGATAAGTGAGTTAGAATAGCTCAAACTCAGTGAATAAAATGAGAGGAGGTTAGTGTATGAATATTAAATCTGCCAGTGATTTGTTGGGAATTTCAGCGGATACGATTCGGTATTATGAACGGGTTGGTGTTGTACCACCGATTACTCGTACTGCAACTGGGATTCGTGATTTTCAAGATCAGGATATTGAGGCGCTGGAATTTATTAAGTGTTTTCGTTCGGCAGGTGTCTCTGTGGACAGTTTAGTTGACTATATGTCGCTCTACCAAGAGGGGGATGAAACGAGAGAGGAAAGGCTTGGTATCTTAGAAGAGGAAAAGAAAAAATTAGAGGAGCGCTTGTCTCAGTTACAGGTGGCTTTAAATCGCTTAAATCACAAAATTAAACTTTACAAGGAAGGAAAATTTTAAATGAAATCAGCAGTATATACAAAGGCAGGTCAGGTCGGTATTGAGGAAATCAAGCGTCCAAGCATTCAAGAAGCAGATGATGTGATTATCCGTGTGGTTCGTGCTTGCGTTTGTGGTTCAGATCTATGGAGTTATCGTAATCCAGATATTAAAGCGGGTCACAAAAATAGTGGACACGAAGCAATTGGAATCGTTGAAGAAACTGGAAAAGCTATTACAACAGTCAAGCCCGGTGATTTTGTGATTGTACCATTTACTCATGGCTGTGGGGAATGCGACGCATGTCGTGCTGGATTTGATGGTTCTTGTGACAATCATATTGGAAATAATCTAGGAGGAAATTTCCAAGCTGAATATCTCCGTTTCCACTTTGCCAATTGGGCACTTGTTAAAATTCCTGGGCAACCGTCTGACTACACAGAAGGCATGCTCAAGTCTCTCTTAACTCTAGCGGATGTCATGCCAACAGGCTATCATGCAGCGCGTGTGGCTAATGTGCAAAAAGGCGACAAGGTGGTCGTCATCGGGGACGGAGCCGTAGGTCAATGTGCTGTTATCGCAGCGAAAATGCGTGGAGCTTCTCAAATTGTCCTTATGAGTCGCCATGAAGACCGTCAACAAATGGCCTTGGAGTCAGGTGCGACAGCAGTCGTAGCGGAGCGTGGCGAAGAAGGCATTGCCAAGGTGCGTGAAATTCTCGGCGGAGGAGCAGATGCCGCTCTTGAGTGTGTTGGTACAGAAGCAGCCGTTGAGCAGGCCCTTGGAGTCCTCCATAATGGAGGACGCATGGGATTTGTCGGTGTTCCACATTATAAGAATCGTACTCTTGGTTCAACCTTTATGCAAAATATCTCTGTTGCAGGTGGAGCAGCTTCTGCGACAACATACGATAAGCAATTCTTGCTCAAAGCCGTCCTTGACGGTGATATAAATCCGGGTTGTGTCTTTACTGATAGCTATACCCTGGACGAGATTGATCAAGCCTATAAAGACATGGATGAACGCAAGACTATTAAGGCTATGATTGTGATGGATTAATACTCTTCGAAAATCTCTTCAAACCACGTCAGCTTCACCTTGCCGTAGATATAGGTAACTGACATCGTCAGTCTTATCTACAACCTCAAAGCAGTGCTTTGAGCAACCTGCGGCTAGCTTCCTAGTTTGCTCTTTGATTTTCATTGAGGATAAAAAGAAAAACCTAATAGGATTTGAGAATCTCTATTAGGTTTTTTTGTGTTTAACTATTGCGCTTAATGCGAGGTACTTTCTCTTAAAGTCAGTTTGGTTCCCAGCATAGTGAGGCTTGGGATTTTACGGCCGTGAAGGACTTCTCTGTTCAGAATATCCATTCCTGTGCGTCCCATTTCTTCGGTGTAGACTGTGATACTGGAAAGTGGTGGGAACACTTGCTTGGTCAGAATGGTATCATTAAAGGAAATAATACTGACGCGCTCTGGAATGCTGATGCTGGCTTCTTGAAGGGCGCGAAGGGCACCAATGGCCAAACTATCACTGGCAGCAAAAAAGGCCTGTGGAAGCTTATCTCCTAATTTTTCGATAGCCTCCTTCATCAAGTCATATCCAGATTGGGCAGTAAATAGACCTTGAAAAATGAATTTTTCGTTATAAATTCCTTTTTCTTGCGTATAGGATATAAAGTAATCTAAACGCTTATCTGCGATGACTTCTTCATGGTCAGTAGTCGTTTCAAGACCGGATAGGATACCAATCTTTTGAAGCCCGTGGTCTGTAAAGTAATCAACCACCTGTCTAACAGCATTATAAAAATCTGTAATGACACAGGTATGACCAAGAGCAATCGTATCACTATCTAAAAATACTAAGGGTTTGTGATATTCTTCAAATGATGCAATCTGTGCTTGGCTAAATTTCCCAATACAAAGAATCCCAATCACTTCTTCGCTAAGCGTGAAAGGCTGGTCATTAAAATAGCGCAAGATGTCGTAATCTAATTCTTGGGCTCTATTTTCAATTCCTAGTCGAATCTGGTAGTAGTAGAGATCTTCTAACTCTCCCTGTTCACTGACCCACTGGATGATAGCGATTTTTCTGTTTGAGTTTATGATTCTCGCCTGTTTTTGAGATGTTTGGTGTATCCTAGTTCTTCTGCGACTGTTAAAAATACGATGTCTGGTTTCTTCTGTGACAGATAGACTCTGATCGCGATTGAGGACACGGGATACAGTTGCGATCGAGACAGAGGCTAGCTGAGCAATATCTTTGAGTGTAGCCATAATTCCCCTCCTTTTTAGGTTATTATAGCATATTTTTCTTCCTTTTTACTCATAGTTTAGTAAAATATCGGTAAAAATGTTGACCTAAGCAAAACCCTTGGGTACAATAGAAGAAAACGATTACAGGATAAACTTTTTTACCTAATATTTCGTAAAAGGAGAATTCATATGACACAACATCTGACTGCTGAAGCACTTCGCAAGGATTTTCTTGCTGTCTTTGGTCAAGAAGCAGACCAAACCTTCTTCTCACCTGGGCGCATCAACTTGATTGGGGAACATACTGACTATAACGGTGGTCATGTTTTTCCAGCAGCTATTTCACTTGGAACTTATGGAGCTGCTCGTAAGCGTGATGACCAAGTCCTGCGTTTCTACTCAGCAAACTTTGAGGACAAAGGCATCATCGAAGTGCCTCTAGCTAACCTTAAGTTTGAGAAAGAGCACAACTGGACCAACTATCCAAAAGGTGTCCTTCATTTCTTGCAAGAAGCAGGTCATGTGATTGATAAAGGGTTTGATTTCTATGTCTTTGGGAATATCCCAAATGGAGCTGGTTTGTCTTCTTCAGCATCTTTGGAGCTTTTGACAGGTGTCGTAGCAGAATACCTCTTTGACCTAAAATTGGATCGTCTAGACTTAGTTAAAATCGGAAAACTAACTGAGAATAACTTTATCGGTGTTAACTCTGGTATCATGGACCAATTTGCTATCGGTATGGGGGCAGACCAACGTGCTATTTACCTTGATACTAATACTCTAGAATTTGACTTGGTTCCACTTGATTTGAAGGACAATGTCGTTGTTATCATGAATACCAACAAACGCCGTGAGCTAGCAGATTCTAAGTACAATGAACGCCGTGCTGAATGTGAAAAGGCAGTGGAAGAACTTCAAGTGGCCTTGGATATCCAGACTTTAGGCGAATTGGATGAATGGGCTTTTGATGAATACAGCTACCTGATCAAAGACGAAAATCGTTTGAAACGTGCTCGCCACGCCGTTCTTGAAAATCAACGTACTCTTAAAGCGCAAGCAGCACTTCAAGCGGGAGATTTGGAAATTTGGTCGTTTGATGAATGCGTCTCATGTTTCACTTGAGCATGACTATGAAGTGACTGGTTTGGAATTGGATACCCTTGTTCATACGGCTTGGGCTCAAGAAGGTGTTCTTGGTGCTCGTATGACAGGAGCAGGCTTTGGTGGTTGCGCCATTGCCTTGGTTCAAAAAGATGCGGTTGAAGCCTTTAAAGAAGCTGTTGGCAAACACTATGAAGAAATCGTTGGTTACGCTCCAAGCTTCTATATCGCTGAAGTTGCAGGTGGAACTCACGTTCTTGATTAGTCAAAAGGAGGTTTTCTAGTGACCTTAGTAGAAACATTTGTTACCAAAGTCATTGCAGAAAGTAGCTTTGAAGAGTTGGATCGTATCTATCTGACCAATCGTGTTTTAGCACTGGTGGGAGATGGAGTTCTTGAAGTTGAGACTGACCAAAATGATTTGATTGAACTAAAAGATCAGCTTGTCGAGGAAGCAGTTCGCTTGGAAATGATTGAAGATAGTCTGGCTGCGCGTGAGATTCTCGGTGCTGACCTCATGGACTTGGTAACGCCTTGTCCAAGTCAGGTTAATCGTGACTTTTGGGCTACCTATGCCCAGTCGCCAGAGCAGGCGATTGCGGATTTCTACCAACTCAGTCAGAAGAATGACTACATCAAACTGAAGGCTATCGCAAAGAATATTGCTTATCGTGTACCATCTGACTACGGTGAACTGGAGATTACCATCAATCTCTCTAAGCCTGAAAAGGATCCAAAAGAGATTGCGGCAGCTAAGTTGGTTAAGTCGAGTAACTATCCTCAATGTCAGCTCTGTATGGAGAATGAAGGTTATCATGGTCGTGTCAATCATCCAGCTAGAAGCAATCACCGAATTATTCGTTTTGATATTTCTGGGCAGGAGTGGGGCTTCCAATATTCGCCTTACGCTTACTTTAATGAGCACTGTATTTTCCTAGATAGCCAACATCGTCCTATGGCTATTAGTCGCCAAAGTTTTGAACGTTTGTTAGCAATTGTGGAGCAGTTCCCAGGCTACTTTGCTGGTTCGAATGCTGATTTGCCAATCGTGGGTGGCTCCATCCTGACCCATGATCATTACCAAGGTGGGCGCCATGTATTCCCAATGGAAGTGGCTCCTTTACAGAAAAGCTTTACCTTTGAAGGTTTTGAAACTGTCCAAGCAGGAATTGTTCAGTGGCCTATGTCTGTGATTCGATTGACGTCGGATTCTAAAGAGGATTTGACAGAACTAGCGGATAAAATCTTACTGGCTTGGCGTCAATACTCAGATCCAAGTGTACAGGTCTTGGCAGAAAGTAATGGAACACCGCATCACACTATCACACCGATAGCCCGTAAGCGAGATGGGCAGTTTGAGTTGGATTTGGTCTTGCGGGACAATCAAACATCTCCAGAGCATCCAGATGGTATCTATCATCCCCACAAGGATGTTCAACATATCAAGAAGGAAAATATCGGCTTGATTGAGGTCATGGGCTGGCAATCTTGCCACCACGCTTGAAGGAAGAAGTGGAGCAAGTAGCAGCTTATCTAGTCGGAAAGGATGTTTCAGTAGCAGATTATCACCAAGAATGGGCAGATGAGTTGAACGAATCCCATCCTGGATTGACTGACAAAGACCAAGCTATTAATATCGTCCAAGAATCTGTTGGAAAAATCTTTGCTCGAGTTTTGGAAGATGCAGGAGTTTACAAGCAAACAGAAGAAGGACAAGCAGCCTTTATGCGTTTCGTGGAGCAGGTTGGTATTTTGCCCGAATAAGTGCTTCTCTCTTGCGTAGAGTCTTGAAAAGTAGTATCATAGTGTCGTTTGAAATATCAGGAGGAACGTATGAAAGATTTTCACTTTGACGCTATATCTGCCTTTGAAAATTACGAAATTGAAAAAATGAGAGACGGTCACGTGGTGGTGACGACAAAAGTAGTGGACTCCTCACTCAACTACTATGGGAATGCCCATGGAGGCTATCTATTTACCCTTTGTGACCAAATCAGTGGTCTTGTGGTGATTTCGTTAGGATTAGACGGAGTGACACTCCAGTCTTCCATCAACTATCTGAAAGCCGGAAATCTAGGAGATGTTCTCACTATCAAAGGAGAATGTGTCCATCAAGGACGCACCACTTGTGTTGTCGATGTTGACATCATCAACCAAGATGGCCGAAATGTCTGTAAGGCAACCTTCACCATGTTTGTCACAGGACAACGGTCTGAAGATAGACAGGTGAGGATATAGGAAATATAAAAAGAGGCACATGCCTCTTTTTTTATTACTTTCCCACTCTAATGTTTTATTATTCTATTCACTAAATCTTAAAAAATAGCCATCTGGGTCTAAAACTGCAAATTCATGAGGGTAGATATATTGTTCACCAACTCGAAATTCTCTTTTGGTCAAAGGACGATAGATGGGATAGTTGGCTTCCAGCAGTTTTTGGTGGAGTTGAGGGACATCCTTGATACCAAAGGAAATATTGACTCCACGACCAAATGGGTAGGTCAGTTCAACTAATTCATCCTTGGTCCCCTCCTCTAACATTAGCTGGCAATCTTCAAGCGATAAGAAGAGGAAGTTTTCTTCTGGTCGCTCGTATTCAATCGTAAAACCCAGTAAATCGCAGTAGAAGGAACGAGACTGTTCTAGATTCGAGACTATAAACTCGGGAATAACTGCATTGTAGTCCATAAAGAAACTCCTTATAATTCAATCTCCAAGACAATCGGTGTGTGGTCTTGGCGTGCTCCTGAGTCAATCATGTCTGACTTGGTAACCTTGTCTGCTACACGGTTACTTGTGAGCCAGTAGTCGATTCTCCAGCCTGTGTTGTTGATTTTTGAAGTTTTGCTACGTTGTGCCCACCAAGTATAGCGTTCTGGCACATCGCCATGGATATGACGGAAGGTATCTGTAAATCCTTTGGCTAAAAGGTTAGAAAATCCTTCACGTTCTTCGTCTGTGAAACCTGGTGAACGACGGTTGCTGGCTGGGTTTGCAAGGTCAATTTCCTTGTGGGCAACGTTGTAGTCCCCGGTTGCTAGGACAGATTTTTGCTTGTCTAGTTGAGCCAAGTACTCTGCATATTTGACATCCCAGACTTGACGATCTTCCAAGCGTTTGAGTCCATCACCAGCGTTTGGTGTGTAAACTTGAGTCACGAAAAATGTATCAAATTCTAGGGTGATGATGCGGCCTTCAGAGTCCATAGTAGAAGGGGCACCGATTTCTGGAAAGCTGATGCTTGGAGTCAGTTCTTTCTTATAGAGGAACATAGTTCCAGCATAGCCTTTACGAGCAGGCTCTTGAGAGGAACGCCAAGTATTTTCATATCCAGGGAAGAGTTCTTCTAACACCTCGAGGTGTTTTTTAGTAGGCCCTGTAGCTGAAAGCTTGGTTTCTTGGATGGCGATGATATCAGCGTCTTCGGCTACCAATGTTTGGAGGACGTCTTGTGATAATTTCGCACGCGCAGAATCACTCGTGAGTGCAGCGTTTAGGGAATCAATATTCCATGAGATCAATTTCATAATGTTTACCTTTTCTAGATGTATTTCTTATATTTTATCAAAAAAAAGTAAAGCCAGCGAGTTTCTAGTTTGTAAACTAAGTCTTTAGACATTATTCTTAGAAAACAAAAATTCTCAAAACTATTTTGAAAAAAATCTAAATAGTTCTTGTATTTAGAATAGAAAGGGGTATAATATTATTTAGAAAAACATCTAAATAGAAAGTGAAGTTACAAATATGTCAAATAAGAGAACAATCCTTCTTTTTGTAGTCTTGGCTTATGGCTTTGCTTGGATAATATGGTTGGCACTATGGCTAAGTGGTGTTGGTCTAAATTCTCCATGGATTCAGCTTGCTAGTATTGTGGCCATGTGGATGCCTGCGCTTGCAGTCTTTATTTTAGGGAAAATCACGAATCAACCTAGTGGAATCAAATCTAAATTAGTTGTGAAACTCAAGAGCAACTGGCGCTTTTACTTACTAGCTATCTGGTTACCAGCAGTCATCAGTTTTTTAGGAGCAGGACTTTATTTTCTTGTATTTCCTAGCAATTTCAGTCTTGGTTTTGAATCTATTCAAGCCATCTTACAAGAAAAAGGAGTCCTTCAATCACCCATTCCCTTATCTTCCGTGATCTTGATTCAAATACTAGCTAGTTTGACCTACGCACCTTTTCTTAATAGTCTCTTTGCATTGGGGGAAGAAATTGGTTGGCGTGGCTATCTTTACCCAGCTCTAAGAGGACGCTTTTCACTAGTCCAGACTCATGTCTTAGTTGGTCTTATTTGGAGTCTTTGGCATTTACCAATCAATTTGCAAGGCTATAATTATGGACTGACTTATTTTGCTTATCCTGTTTTGGGAATTGTTGCCATGTTTCTATTTTGTTTTAGCATAGGAATATTGTTGAGCTGGTTGATGGAAAAGACAGGTTCTATCTGGGCTTCAGCACTATTTCATGGGGCAATCAATGCAACTGCAGGTCTTGGATTACTCTTTCAACTACCAGGAGAAAAAATGTCTAGCCTCTTAATTTTTGGTCCATCACCATCCGGAATAATAGGAGTTTTACCTTGCTTATTCCTTGCCTTACTAATCTTGCAAAGGGAAAGGAAGCACCATGAGTTTTGCAAATAGCTTTAAAGCTTTATCTCATCCAGTTAGGAGGGAGATTTTGAATTTGCTTAAAACAGGCAGATTATTTGCAGGAGAAATTGCCAGTCATTTTGAGTTAACAGGTGCAACAATTTCACACCACCTTACGATTTTGAAAGCAGCGAATTTGATTCGTGAAATGAAAGAGAAAAACTTTATTTATTATGAGTTAAATACATCAGTTTTAGAGGATATGATGGTGTGGTTAGCAGAACTGAAAGGAGATCATTTTGATGAAGATAAAAATCAATAAGAAATTGGTATTATTTACGAGTATTCTCATCCTACTACCTTTTCTTGTAGGTTGTGTTTTCTGGAATCAATTACCAGAGGAGATGCCCACTCATTTTAATCTACTGGGCCAAGCAGATGGCTACGATCATAAAATGTTTGCTATCTTTGGATTACCGGCTCTCATGCTTTTGATGCATTGGTTGATTCTATTCTTGATGATCAAGGATCCTAAGTCCAGCAATATTAGTTCAAAAATACAACTTTTGATTTACTGGATTATTCCTTTTATATCTTGTCTATCGATGATTTCTATCTACGGAGCATCTTTGGGTTATTCTATGATGAGTGGAATTCTAGCTCAGATTTTTATGGGAGTCGTCATGATTGTAATTGGAAATTATCTACCAAAAACACGCCGAAATTATATAATCGGTATTCGACTTCCGTGGACTTTGGAGAATGATGAGAACTGGAGCAAAACGCATCGCCTAGCTGGAAAAATTTGGGTATTAGGAGGCTTGCTATTGTTTCTGAATGCCTTTGTTCAACTATATGTTTACTGGGTCTTTCTTAACATTTTTCCTTGTAGTGCTGATTCCTAGTATTTATTCTTATCAATTATCAAAATCAGAATCTTGAAATAGGTATTTGAATCATTAGTTAGAGAAGTTGGTCTGATAATCATAATTCCCCAGCGTATGGTTTGAAAAATCCAGATCATTCCTATATAATAAAGAATGATTTATGTAAAAGATTGAAAATAAATGAAATGTTACTCCTTTGAGTATCTTTATCGCTGAATATGACAAAGTTTAAGTTAGTGTCGTCACCTATGAATAAGAAAAACCTGGGGTTCATGCCTCAGGTTTCCATTTGTCATTAGAAAGGAATTTTATGTCTATCATCCAAAAACTCTGGTGGTTTTTTAAGTTAGAAAAACGTCGTTACCTAGTTGGAATTGTAGCTCTGGTTTTAGTCTCTGTACTAAACCTCATTCCACCGATGGTTATGGGGCGCGTGATCGATGCCATTACTTCAGGACGATTAACACAGGATGAGCTCCTGCTTCATCTCTTTTATCTCCTGCTGGCAGCTTTCGGGATGTACTATCTGCGTTATGTTTGGCGCATGTATATCCTAGGAACCTCCTACCGATTGGGACAAATCATGCGTTCAAGACTATTTGAACACTTTACAAAAATGTCTCCTGCTTTTTATCAGAATTATCGAACAGGGGATTTGATGGCTCACGCAACCAATGATATCAATGCCCTGACTCGTCTAGCTGGTGGGGGTGTTATGTCTGCAGTGGATGCCTCAATCACAGCCTTGGTGACTTTACTAACCATGCTCTTTAGCATCTCGTGGCAGATGACCTTGGTTGCTATTCTTCCCTTACCATTTATGGCCTATGCGACTAGTCGTCTGGGGAGAAAGACCCACAAAGCTTTTGGCGAATCGCAAGCCGCCTTTTCTGAACTCAACAATAAGGTTCAAGAGTCTGTGTCAGGTATCAAGGTAACCAAGTCCTTTGGCTATCAGTCTGATGAATTGGCATCTTTCCAGGAAGTCAATGATTTGACCTTCCAAAAGAATCTGCAAACTATGAAATATGATAGCCTCTTTGATCCGATGGTTTTGCTCTTTGTAGGTTCTTCTTATGCCTTAACTCTCTTAGTCGGTGCCTTTATGGTGCAAGCGGGACAAGTAACCGTTGGGAATCTGGTCACCTTTATCTCTTACTTGGATATGTTGGTCTGGCCCTTGATGGCAATTGGTTTTCTCTTTTATATCACTCAGAGAGGAAAAGTTTCCTACCAACGGATTGAGAGCCTCTTGTCTCAAGAATCACCTGTCAAAGACCCAGAATCTCCACTTGACGGGATTGAAAATGGGCGTTTAGACTATGCCATTGATAGTTTTGCCTTTGAAGACGAAGAGACGCTGCGAGATATTTACTTTAGTCTTGAAAAAGGGCAAACTCTAGGCTTGGTTGGGCAGACTGGTTCAGGAAAAACAGCTTTGATTAAGTTGCTCCTACGTGAGTATGATGTTGACCAAGGAGCCATTTATCTAAATGGCCATGACATTCGTGACTATCGACTAGCTGACTTACGTAGTTTGATGGGTTACGTCCCACAGGACCAATTTCTCTTTGCCAGCTCTATCTTAGACAATATTCGATTTGGGAATCCTGACCTGCCTTTCTCAGAAGTAGAAGAAGCAACTAAGCTGGCTCAAGTCTATCAAGACATTCAAGCCATGCCCCAGGGATTTGATACGGTTATCGGCGAAAAAGGTGTCAGTCTATCTGGTGGACAAAAGCAACGTCTGGCTATGAGTCGAGCTATGATTTTAAATCCTGATATCTTGATTTTAGATGATTCCTTGTCAGCTGTAGATGCCAAGACAGAGTTCGCTATTATCGATAATCTCAAGGAAACTCGCAAAGATAAAACGACCATTATCACAGCCCATCGTCTCAGTGCAGTTGTCCATGCAGATTTAATTTTGGTCATGCAAAATGGTCGCATCATTGAACGAGGCAGACATGAAGACTTACTCGCCTTGGATGGTTGGTATGCACAAACCTACCAGTCACAACAGTTAAAAATGAAAGGAGAAGAAGATGCGCAATAAACAAGAACAATGGACTGTATTGAAACGCTTGATGTCCTATCTCAAGCCCTATGGTCTCCTAACCTTTTTAGCACTAGCCTTTCTCCTTACGACGACTGTTATCAAGAGCGTTATTCCCCTAGTGGCTTCGCACTTTATCGACCAGTATCTAAACAATCTCAATCAGCTTGCTGTTACAGTTTTGTTGGTTTACTATGGTCTCTACATTCTTCAAACTATTGTCCAATATGTGGGGAATCTCCTTTTTGCGCGCGTGTCCTACAGCATCGTTAGAGATATTCGACGTGATGCCTTTGCCAATATGGAGAAGCTAGGCATGTCTTACTTTGATAAAACGCCTGCAGGTTCTATTGTTTCTCGCTTGACCAATGATACTGAGACTATCAGTGATATGTTTTCGGGGATCTTATCTAGCTTATCTCGGCAGTCTTTATATTCGTGACGACCCTTTATACCATGTTAGTTCTGGACTATCGTCTGACTGCTTTAGTCTTGCTCTTTCTACCTTTGATTTTCCTTTTGGTCAATCTCTACCGTAAAAAATCTGTCAAGGTCATCGAAAAAACCAGAAGTTTACTGTCAGATATTAACAGTAAGCTGGCAGAAAATATCGAAGGGATTCGTATTATTCAAGCCTTTAACCAAGAAAAACGCCTGCAAGAAGAGTTTGATGAGATAAACCAGGAACACCTAGTCTACGCTAACCGTTCAGTAGCCTTGGATTCTCTCTCTTTTTACGTCCAGCTATGAGTTTGTTGAAGCTGTTAGGATATGCGGTTTTGATGGCTTACTTTGGCTATCGCGGACTTTATCTAGGAATAACGGCAGGAACTATGTATGCCTTTATCCAGTACATCAACCGTCTCTTTGATCCGCTTATCGAGGTGACGCAAAACTTTTCTACTCTTCAGACATCCATGGTGTCAGCAGGTCGTGTCTTTGCACTGATCGATGAATCCAACTATGAACCGGTCCAAGAAAATGGCCAAGCCGAGATTCAAGAAGGAAATATCTGCTTTGAGCATGTGTCCTTCTCTTATGATGGAAAACACCAAATTCTAGATGATATTTCTTTTACTGTCAATAGAGGGGAAACCATTGCCTTTGTCGGACATACAGGATCGGGAAAATCTTCTATCATCAATGTTCTCATGCGCTTTTATGAATTTCAGTCAGGTCGAGTGCTTTTAGATAATGTGAATATTCGAAAATATAGCCAAGAGGAGCTGAGAAAAAATATCGGTTTGGTTCTACAGGACCCCTTCCTCTATCATGGGACCATTAAGTCCAATATCGCCATGTACCAAGATATCAGCGATGACCAAGTCAAGGCTGCAGCAGAATTTGTCGATGCAGATTCTTTCATTCAGGACCTTCCATTAGGCTATGATGCTCCTGTGTCAGAGCGTGGTTCGAGTTTTTCAACTGGTCAACGTCAGCTTCTTGCCTTTGCTAGAACTGTTGCCAGTCAACCTAAAATCCTGATTTTGGATGAAGCGACAGCCAATATCGACTCTGAAACAGAAGCTCTGGTCCAAAATTCCCTAGCTAAGATGAGACAAGGTCGGACAACCATCGCCATCGCCCATCGCCTTTCTACCATTCAAGATGCTAATTGTATCTATGTTCTTGATAAGGGACGTATTATCGAAAGTGGAACTCACGAGGAACTCCTAGCATTGGGTGGAACTTATCACAAGATGTATAGTTTGCAGGCAGGGGCTCTTTCCTAGGGAAGAATTCCTTTAAAACACAGATTTCTTGCACTGCCTCTTTCATTTTGTGGTATAATGTAGAATGTTAATAAAGATTATATATAAAAAACAGAGGAGAATGTGCATGCTGAAATGGGATGAACTACCTCAAGAAATGCAATTGAGCGAGGTAAAACCATACTACCAGCTTGTGTCTAGAAGAAAAGGCTCACTGATTCTCAAGCGTTGTCTAGATTTGTTTCTAGCCTTGGTCTTGTTAATCTTGACCTCCCCCTTATTTCTGATTCTAAGCATCTGGATTAAGCTAGATAGCAAGGGTCCAGTTATTTACAAGCAAGTGCGGGTAACCCAGTACAACCGTCATTTCAAGATTTGGAAATTCCGGACCATGGTGACAGATGCGGATAAAAAAGGAAGTCTAGTAACTTCTGCTAATGACAGCCGCATCACTAAAGTTGGAAATTTCATCCGCCGTGTTCGTTTGGATGAACTTCCGCAATTGGTCAATGTCCTCAAAGGGGGAGATGTCCTTTGTAGGAACACGCCCAGAAGTACCACGCTACACAGAGCAGTATAGCCCTGAAATGATGGCTACCTTGCTCTTACCTGCGGGGATTACATCGCTTGCCAGCATTAATTATAAGGATGAGGATGCCATCATCAGTCAAATGACTGCAAAAGGTATGACGGTTGACCAGGCTTATGTGGAAAGAGTCCTTCCAGAGAAAATGCACTTTAACCTAGCCTACCTACGTGATTTTAATTTCTTCGGAGATATCAAGATCATGTTTCAGACTGTAGTTGAAGTTTTAAAATAAAGTAGTCACAAGAGTGAATACAGTAAAAGGAGTAAATCAATGACAAAGTATAATATTCCATTTTCACCACCCGATATTACCGAAGCTGAAATTGCTGAAGTAGCCGATACCCTTCGTTCTGGTTGGATCACAACAGGTCCAAAGACAAAAGAACTAGAGCGTCGTCTGTCCGTCTATACTCAAACGCCTAAGACAGTCTGCCTCAACTCTGCAACAGCAGCTCTTGAATTGATTTTGCGCGTGCTTGAAGTAGGGCCTGGTGACGAAGTTATCGTTCCAGCCATGACTTATACAGCATCATGTAGCGTCATCACTCACGTAGGTGCGACACCAGTGATGGTTGATATCCAAGACGATACCTTTGAGATGGACTATGACAAGCTTGAGCAAGCAATTACTGAGAAGACTAAGGTTATTATCCTGGTTGAACTTGCAGGGATTATCTGTGACTATGAACGTTTGTTCCAAGTTGTTGAGAAAAAACGTGACCTATTTACAGCTACTAGCAAGTGGCAAAAGGTCTTTAATCGTATTGTGATTGTCTCTGATAGTGCCCATGCTTTGGGTTCAACCTACAAAGGACAACCAGCCGGTTCAATCGCTGACTTCACATCATTCTCTTTCCATGCAGTCAAGAACTTTACAACTGCTGAGGGAGGAAGTGCGACCTGGAAAGCCAATCCAGCGATTGATGATGAAGAAATGTACAAGGAATTTCAAATCCTATCTCTTCATGGTCAAACCAAAGATGCGCTTGCTAAGATGCAACTGGGTTCATGGGAATACGATATTGTAACTCCTGCCTACAAGTGCAACATGACGGATATCATGGCTTCAATTGGTTTGGTACAATTGGACCGTTATCCAGGGTTGCTTCAACGTCGTAAAGAAATCGTGACTCGTTATGACCGTGGATTTGCAGGAACTCGGATTCACCCATTGGCTCATGAGACAGATGCAGTTGAATCTTGTCGTCACCTCTACATCACCCATGTAGAAGGAGCTAGTCTCGAACAACGCAATCAAATTATCCAAGAATTGGCCAAGGCAGGAATCGCAAGTAACGTTCACTACAAACCGCTTCCACTTTTGACAGCTTATAAGAATCTTGGCTTTGATATGGCAAACTATCCTAAGGCTTATGCCTACTTTGTAAACGAAATTACACTACCACTTCACACGAAATTAACGGATGAAGAAGTAGACTATATCATTGAGACTTTTATCCGAGTTTCTGAAGAAGTTCTAGGTGCTTCAAAAAACTAATAAAAATAATTAGTAAAAAATGAATGAAAACGGTTGACAAAGAAAAAACAATAACATATAATTAACTCAACAAATCAGAAAAGTAATTATTTTTGATCTTCAGGGAGCCTGTGGTTACTGTGAACAGGTGGTTGAAAGTAGTGAAATTGGGCTGATTTTAAAAGTGAATTTGAAACAATGAAAATTCGGTAGGCACACCTTACAGTGCAACTTGTTGTTAGACAAGGCAGAGATGTAAAGGGGATATTCTCTTTACAATTGAGGTGGTACCGCGTTACGAACGCCCTCACATGGAAATATATTCCGTGTGTGGGCTTTTTCATATTTTGGAATAATAGAAAAGAGGAAAAATTTATGACAACTAAAGGATATTTTGGACAATTTGGTGGTAGTTTTGTACCTGAGCCGATTCAGGCTTTGTTGGATGAGTTGGAAGTGACTTTTGATAAGTACAAGGAAGATCCAGAGTTTTTAGCTGAGTTTCGTCATTACTTGAAAGATTATTCAGGTCGTGAAACACCGCTCTATTTTGCAGAAAGCTTGACAGAGCACTTAGGTGGAGCTAAGATTTATCTCAAGCGTGAAGACCTTAACCACCTTGGATCTCACAAACTTAATAATGTTTTGGGACAAATCCTTCTTGCTAAACGCATGGGTAAAAAACGTGTCATTGCAGAAACAGGAGCTGGTCAGCACGGCGTTGCGACGGCTGCTGCTGCAGCTAAGTTTGGTATGGCATGTGATGTCTACATGGGGGCAGAAGATGTGGAACGTCAACGTCTCAACGTCTTCCGTATGGAGATGATGGGAGCGACTGTTCACTCAGTTGAAACGGGAACTCGTACACTGAAGGATGCGGTCGATGCAGCCTTTGGAGCATGGATGAATGACCTTGATGCTTTCTACGTTTTAGGTTCGGCTGTAGGTCCGCACCCTTACCCAACCATTGTCCATGAATTCCAAAAGGTTATTAGTGAAGAATCACGTCGTCAAATCTTGGAAAAAGAAGGACGACTGCCAGACTACGTCATTGCCTGTGTGGGCGGTGGTTCCAATGCCATCGGAGCTTTTTCACAGTATGTAGCTGATGAAGAAGTCAAATTGGTTGGAGTAGAAGCTGCTGGTCATGGTTTAGATACCGACAAACACGCAGCAACAATGACCAAGGGTAGTGTCGGAATTGTCGATGGAATGAAGACCTATGCAGTCTTTAAGGAAGATGGAGAACTCGCGCCAGTTTACTCTATCTCAGCAGGTTTGGACTATCCAGGGGTTGGTCCAGAACATGCCTTCTTCAAAGACTCTGGTCGAGTAGAATATGTAGCAGCGACAGACGAAGAAGCTGTCCAAGCCTTGCTTTTATTAAGTAAAACAGAAGGAATCATCCCAGCAATTGAAAGCTCACATGCTATCGCTGAAGCAGTCAAACGCGCACCAAAACTAAGTAAAGATGAGATTATCATCATCAATGTCTCTGGTCGTGGAGACAAGGACGTAGCTGCCATTGCAGACTACATTGAAGCAAAGAATAACTAATCATTCCAAGATTAAAGGGAGAAAATTGTGATTTTATTGATTGATAATTATGATTCTTTTACCTACAATCTAGCTCAATATATCGGAACTTTTTCTTCTGTTGAGGTCTTGAGAAATGACGATCCTCGTCTCTATCAAGTAGCAGAAAAGGCAAGAGCTCTTGTCTTTTCGCCTGGACCTTGTTGGCCAGCTGATGCTGGAAAAATGGAGGATATGATTCGAGATTTTGCTGGTGAAAAGCCAATTTTGGGGATTTGCTTGGGACATCAGGCTATTGCAGAGGCTTTTGGTGGAAAACTAGGTTTGGCTCCAAAGGTAATGCATGGTAAACAAGTCAGCTCCAATTTGAAGCTCCATCCATTCTTTATCAGGGTATAGAAAATAACTGTTCAGTCATGCGTTACCATAGTCTTATGGTGGAGGAATTACCCGCAGACTTTGAAGTTACCGCTCGTGCGATAGACGATCAGGTTATCATGGGTTTTCAACACGAGAAGCTCCCTATCTATGGCTTTCAATATCATCCAGAAAGTATAGGGACACCAGATGGACTATCAACCATACGAAACTTCATTGAAAAGGTTATCTAAGGAATAGGACGTCAAAATAAAAGCCCTCATAGAGGGCCTGACTATCCTAAAAGCAGTAGCTTACCAAAAATAATCATACAAGCAGCAAGCAAGAGGAAGGGCACAAAAGGAAGTCTTTCCTTTTTCTTTAGTAGGAGAAAGGCTAGGATGCCAGTTGTGGAAGCAAATTGAATTAAAATCAGAATTTCTGTAAGTGTAAAAACTAGCGAACAAGAAGCCAGAAAGAGAAAATCCCCTGCACCTATGCGGATATCGATAAAGTGAGCCAAAATTCCCAAGATAAGAAAGAAAATCATAACTAGATTCCAACCACAACAAACTATGAGGAATAAGTGAAAAATCAGCCAGACGAACAAGGGATATTCCTGATGGCGAAAGTCGTAGATGCCCAAAGTCAAGCCAGCAGTTATCAGAATAAGTTGTCCTAAGGTTAGAAATTCCCAGGAGAAAGCTAGAAAGAGAAGCCCCATTCCAAATTCAAAGAGAGCATACCAAAAGGGATAGCTTGAGTTACAGTAGCGACAACGAAAGCGGTGTACTACTTGAGAGACAATTGGAATCAAATCCAAGGGACGTAAACGAGTCTGACAGGAATCGCAGTGACTGGCAGGAAAGATAATAGACTGCTCAGGAAAGCGGTCAATGACAAGACCTAGAAAGGAAGCAATAATAGCTCCTACAAGAAAAAAGTAAAGATGAATCATACTTATTTATTCGGAAAAAAAGGGGAGAAATAGTATAATGGAGAAACACAGATAAGATGGTGAGGCCAAGATGATAATTCGTTTTGAAGAAAATGTGAGTATAGAAAACGCTCAATTCGTATGCCAATGGTCCAACTCCCTCGGCAAACCCTTTCAAGAACAATGGATGGGTCCCAATATTTCTTACCCCTTGATTGCTCAATCCTTACAAAAGATAGAAGGGATTTTTCTATTTTCACTGAAGAAGAGTTTGTAGGTGTCATCCAGAAAATCAGGCTAGAAGGCAGGAATCTTCATATCGGGAGATTTTTTATCAATCCCCAGAAACAGGGGCAGGGATTAGGTAGCCAGGCTTTAAGGAAATTTGTTAGTTTGGCCTTTGAAAATGAAGACATAGATACTATTTCTCTAAATGTCTTCGAGGCAAATCAAACAGCTTACAATCTTTACCAAAAAGAAGGATTTGAAATCGTTCAAATAGTTGAAGCACCTGTACGAAAATATATGATGATAAAATCTAGATAAGAATTAGATTATATCAATAACTGTCCCCGTACAATTTTTAGTTTTCAAACTTGTTGCAAAGAAATTTTCTTGATAAAATAGATACATGACTAGATATAAAGCTATAATTTCTTATGATGGCTACGCCTTTGCTGGTTTTCAACGGCAACCACACGCGCGTAGTGTCCAAGAGGAAATTGAAATAACTTTAACCAAATTAAATAAAGGGCAGGCCATTACCATCCATGGTGCAGGGCGAACGGATAGTGGTGTTCATGCCTTAGGGCAGGTCATCCACTTTGATCTCCCCTATCAGATGGATGAGGAAAAACTTCGCTTTGCTCTTGATACCCAAAGTCCTGAAGACATCGATGTGATTTCGATTGAGATTGTGGCTGATGATTTTCATTGCCGTTATGCCAAGCATAGCAAAACCTACGAGTTTATCGTGGATAGAGGGCGTCCTAAAAATCCTATGAGACGTCATTATGCCACCCACTATCCCTATCCACTAGATGTGGAGCGGATGCAGCTTGCTGTAAAAAAACTAGAGGGAACACATGATTTTACTGGTTTTACAGCATCAGGGACTAGTGTGGAGGACAAGGTCAGGACGATCACGGAAGCTAGTCTAAGAGTTGACGAAACAGGACAATTTTTGACCTTTACTTTCTCTGGCAATGGCTTCCTCTATAAGCAGATTCGAAATATGGTTGGGACCTTGCTGAAAATTGGTAACAATCGGATGCCCATTGAGCAGATTGACCTCATCTTGGAGAAAAAAGACAGACAGTTGGCGGGACCAACTGCAGCACCTAATGGATTGTATTTAAAGGAGATTCGTTATGAAGAATAATCGTATTTTAGCACTTTCAGGAAATGATATTTTTAGTGGTGGTGGACTAGCTGCTGACCTTGCGACTTATACTTTGAATGGTTTGCATGGTTTTGTAGCCATGACTTGCTTGACTGCCTTGACAGAAAATGGTTTTGAAGTCTTCCCGACGGATGAGACTATTTTTCAACAACAGTTGGATAGTCTTAAAAGCGTAGACTTTGGAGGGATTAAGATTGGTCTCTTGCCGACTGTTGGTGTTGCTGAGAAAGCATTGAATTTCATCAAGGAAAGATCAGGAGTCCCTGTCGTTCTGGATCCTGTATTGGTTTGTAAGGAAACGCATGATGTTGCAGTTAGCGAACTCTGTCAAGAGTTGATTCGCTTTTTCCCTTATGTATCTGTGATTACTCCTAATCTTCCTGAGGCAGAGTTGCTTGCAGATCAAAAGATTGAAAGTCTGGATGATATGAAAGCTGCAGCTCAGAAATTACATGGCTTAGGAGCGCCAGCAGTCATTATCAAGGGAGGAAATCGTCTCAGTAAGGATAAGGCTGTGGATGTCTTTATGATGGAGAGAATTTCACTATTCTTGAAAACCCAGTCATTCAAGGACAAAATGCTGGTGCAGGATGTACCTTTGCCTCAAGCATTGCTAGTCAGTTAGTCAAGGGAGAGGAACTATTACCAGCAATTGAAACTTCCAAAGCCTTTGTTTACCGTGCCATTGCACAAGCAGATCAATATGGAGTGAGACAGTATGAAGCAAACCAAAACAACTAAAATTGCCCTAGTATCTATCTTAGCAGCCAGTTCTGTCGTATTGGGGTATTTTATAAAAATCCCAACACCAACTGGATTTCTAACACTTTTGGACGTTGGAGTCTTCTTCACAGCCTTTTACTTTGGAAGCCGTGAAGGAGCCGTTGTCGGGGGGTTAGCAGGATTTCTCATTGACCTCATTTCAGGCTACCCTCAGTGGATGATTTTTAGCTTAATCAATCATGGTTTGCAAGGCTATTTTGCAGGCTTTAAAGGGAAATGGCAATGGTTAGGATTAGTCTTGGCGACTCTATTCATGGTAGCTGGTTATGCCTTGGCATCAGCTTGGATGAATGGTTGGGGTGCAGCTATTCCAGAAATCATCCCAAATCTCATGCAAAATGTTGTTGGAATGACTCTAGGATTTCTTCTTTGTCATAGTGTAAAGAAATTCAGATAATAGTGAAAAAAGGAAACCTACTCCAAACTATTAGGGAACTATTGAAAAAAATCTGATTATTTGCTAAAATGAGAGCTATGAAAACACTCTACGATGTGCAACAATATCTAAAACAGTTCGGTATCATTGTTTATATGGGAAAACGTCTCTATGACATTGAACTGATGAAAATTGAACTATCACGGATTTATGATGCAGGCTTGATGGACAAGCTAGATTATCTTGAAGCAGAAGCTGTTCTTCGCAGAGAGCACAAACTAGAATTAGACTATTTAGAAAAAAATGGAGATTAGATATTATGGTAACTTGGGTATTATGGGGACTTATTGTAGCGATGTTGGCTTGGATGGGATACAACTACCTTCGCATTCGCCGTGCAGCTAAAATTGTAGACAATGCAGAGTTTGAGTCTTTGATTCGTACAGGTCAGTTAATTGACTTGCGTGATCCAGCTGACTTTCACAGAAAACATATCCTTGGAGCTCGTAATATTCCTTCAAATCAATTGAAGACAAGTCTTGCAGCTCTTCGCAAGGATAAACCAGTCCTTCTATATGAAAATCAACGTGCGCAACGTGTGACTAATGCAGCACTTTTCTTGAAAAAGCAAGGCTTCTCAGAAATCTATATCCTCTCTTACGGATTGGATTCATGGACTGGGAAGGTGAAGTCTAATTAACAATGTGAAAAAACTTGTCACATGTGTTTAATATAAAGTCTCGGCTTTTTATGGTATAATTGTTAGTATAAAATTTAAGGAGTTTTTTGAAGATGAAAGAAAAGAAAAAACCATCACTTGTTTTAGGTATCCTATCTATCGCCTTGGTTTGCTATCTCCAATCGTAGGTCTCGTTTTGGGGATCATTGGTCTAGTCTTGGCTAATTCACATCAAAAAGAATCTGAATTAGACTATAAAACAGAACGAATTCTTAATATCGTAGGGATTGTAGTTTCTGTAATTAACTGGGTTGCAGGACTCTTCTTAATGATGCACTAATCAGGATTCTAACAAAAAAAGCTTTATTTTTAAAAGCTTTTTTTGTTTTATCCACTCTTCTCGGTTCAAGAACCGGATAACATAGTGCTAACATTTTTCACCCAATTGATAAAGCCGATTTTTATGGTATTATTCATTTGTGTTTAGTTTAAGGAGTTTTTAGAATATGCAAGAAAAGAAAAAAGCGTCACTTGTTTTAGGGATCTTGTCTATCATTCTTGGTTTGCTTTCGCCAGTGGTAAGTTTGATTTTGGGGATTATTGGTCTAGTCTTAGCTAACTCACATCAAAAAGAATCTGGACTAGACTATAAGAGAGAAAAAAATCTATCTATCCTAGGAATTGTAATTTCTGCACTTCACCTTATTTTAGGTGTCATGGTATTTATACGCTAAAGAAGATTTTAAAAAAGCTTTATTTTTAAAGCTTTTTTATTTTATCCACTGTTTTCTAAGTAATTTTTAATAAGCTGCAATTCTTCTTTGTTTAGAAGTCGGAAATCACCTTCTGCTAGGTCAGGGTTCAATATAAAATTCCCGAATTGAACTCGTTTGAGAGCAGTTACCTTGACACCGACTGAGAGGAACATTTTTTTGACTTGATGAAACTTTCCTTCAGAGATGGTGATAGTGGCTTTGCTGAGACTAGGACTTGAGGATAAAATCTCAAGTTGAGCAGGTTTACAAATAGTTCCGTCAAGAAAGATAATCCCGTCTTTGAACTCTTGAATATGGTCGGGAGTTAGAGGCCCATTGACCTCTACTTGGTAAGTTTTATCGACATGGTATTGAGGATGGAGGAGTTGAAAACCTAGAGGCCCATTGTCCGTTAAGAGGAGGAGTCCTGTCGTATCCCGATCCAGACGACCGATGGCGTAGAGTTGGTCAGACTGGAGATGCTGAGGAAGGAGGTCCATGACCGTTGGGAGTTTCTTATCCTTGCTTGCAGTTACGACTCCATTTGGCTTATGGAGCATGAGGTAGGTGTGTTCGTATCCTTGAATTCTTATGCCTTGGAACATCAGTTCTTGAAGTCCTGTATCGGTATTTGTGCAAGGGAACTAGCAGGGAGTCCATCAACTAAAATTTCTTTTTTCAAAAGAGCTTGTTTCATGGCTTTTCGACTGATTTTTTCCTGGGCTAATAATTTATCTAAACGCATACCAGCCTATCTTATCACAAGTCGCTTGCTTTGAAAAGGCTTGAAGTGAAAAGAAAAGTACAATGAAAACATTTACACTTACTTGAGTTAAGTCATTTGCTCAAAATTGTGGTATAATCGTTCAGTTAGAAAATAAATTTTTGAATATAATAGAGGAAATCATGACAAAATTAAGAGAAGATATCCGTAATATCGCGATTATCGCCCACGTCGACCACGGTAAAACTACCCTTGTTGACGAATTATTGAAACAATCTGAAACTCTTGACGCGCGTACAGAGTTAGCAGAGCGCGCAATGGACTCAAACGATATTGAAAAAGAGCGTGGAATTACCATCCTTGCGAAAAATACAGCAGTTGCCTACAACGGAACTCGTATCAACATCATGGACACACCAGGGCACGCGGACTTCGGTGGAGAAGTTGAACGTATCATGAAAATGGTTGACGGTGTTGTTTTGGTCGTAGATGCCTACGAAGGAACCATGCCACAGACTCGTTTCGTATTGAAAAAAGCCTTGGAACAAGACCTTGTGCCTATCGTTGTGGTTAACAAAATCGATAAGCCATCAGCTCGTCCAGCAGAAGTAGTAGATGAAGTCTTGGAACTTTTCATCGAGCTTGGTGCGGATGATGACCAACTTGACTTCCCAGTTGTTTATGCGTCAGCTATCAACGGAACATCTTCATTGTCAGATGATCCAGCAGATCAAGAAAAGACTATGGCGCCAATCTTTGATACCATTATTGACCACATTCCAGCTCCAATCGATAACTCAGATGAGCCCCTTCAATTCCAAGTGTCACTCTTGGACTACAATGATTTCGTTGGTCGTATCGGTATCGGACGTGTCTTCCGTGGTAGTGTAAAGGTTGGGGATCAAGTTACCCTTTCTAAATTGGATGGTACAACTAAGAACTTCCGTGTCACAAAACTCTTTGGTTTCTTTGGTTTGGAACGTCGTGAAATTCAAGAAGCTAAAGCTGGTGACTTGATTGCCGTTTCAGGTATGGAAGATATCTTTGTCGGCGAAACCATCACTCCAACAGATGCAGTTGAAGCTCTTCCAGTTCTTCACATCGATGAGCCAACACTTCAAATGACCTTCTTGGTCAACAACTCACCATTTGCTGGTCGTGAAGGTAAATGGGTCACTTCTCGTAAGGTTGAAGAGCGCCTTCAAGCAGAATTGCAAACAGACGTTTCTCTTCGTGTTGAACCAACTGACTCACCAGATAAATGGACTGTATCAGGACGTGGGGAATTGCACTTGTCAATCCTTATCGAAACAATGCGTCGTGAGGGCTATGAGCTTCAAGTATCTCGTCCAGAAGTTATCGTAAAAGAAATTGATGGCGTCAAATGTGAACCATTTGAACGCGTGCAAATTGACACACCTGAAGAATACCAAGGATCCGTTATCCAAAGCCTTTCTGAACGTAAAGGTGAAATGTTGGATATGATCTCAACTGGTAATGGTCAAACTCGTTTGGTCTTCCTCGTTCCTGCGCGTGGTTTGATTGGATACTCAACTGAGTTCTTGTCAATGACTCGTGGTTACGGTATCATGAACCATACCTTCGATCAATACTTGCCATTGATTCCAGGTGAAATCGGTGGACGTCACCGTGGTGCCCTTGTTTCTATCGATACTGGTAAGGCAACGACTTACTCTATCATGTCTATCGAAGAACGTGGAACTATCTTTGTCAACCCAGGTACTGAGGTTTACGAAGGAATGATCATCGGTGAAAACTCTCGTGAAAATGACCTGACTGTTAATATTACGAAAGCGAAACAAATGACTAACGTTCGTTCAGCAACTAAGGATCAAACAGCGGTTATCAAGACTCCTCGTATCTTGACTCTTGAAGAATCACTAGAGTTCTTGAATGACGATGAGTACATGGAAGTAACGCCTGAGTCTATCCGTTTGCGTAAACAAATCCTTAACAAGGCAGAGCGTGAGAAAGCAAACAAAAAGAAAATCAGCTGAATAAAAGCTAGAAAGAGCAGAAAATGGTCTATTTAATCATAGGGATTTTATTACTCTTACTCTATATATTTGCGACACCTCAAAGTATCAAGGGAACGGTTAATATTGTAATTCTTGTTTTTGGTCTCGTTTCCCTCGTGATTTTGCTCATGTTGTCCATCCTGCAAATCTTTCAGCTACCAACAGAATTCTTTATCACAGTAGCTATGCTGGTCCTTGCTTACTTTAGTTTGCGAGATATCAGTCTCATGTCGATTCGAAAAAAACACTAATCATCAATTCGAATCCTAAAATAACAAAAACTTCTATTAGCAACTAGTTGGCTGATAGAAGTTTTTTTGATTAAGATAGATTGCTTTTTTCTTCAGAATAGCGTTGATAGAAGTCAACTTTCAGTTGGATAAAGTTTTCCAATTCGCGCAGGAGTTGAAGTAATGTTGCGCGTGTTTCAAATTCTTCCCTTGTTTTAGGGAGGTTACGATTGCGAAATACCTGCAGGTAGCTTTCAATATCATTTAATAAATCGTTGGCTGGATTGGTCTGACTGAGTTGATCCGCAATTTTAGCAAATAGCTGGGCAAGGATTAGGCTTTCGCTTGCTGCTAGATTACAGGTGTTGATTTGCTGGGCCATATTGCGAAGAATGCGACTCTGTCTCTGTCTCATTTCGAAATAGTGGATATGATAGTCGGTCTGATGAAAGAGATGGTCAGAGTGATCAAGATAGACCAGTTTGAGAGCTTCTTCAAGAAGCTGATCCAGTTCCTCAACGAGTTGAGCACGGTTGCGGCCATCGCCCTTTCCAAGATAATATTCAAACGTTGTAGAATGTGTTTGAGTTTTTCTTCTACCTTGAGATGATAGAGATGGATTTCTTCTTGTCGAGAAGGCATATAGAGATTGACAGTCAAGGCAAATCCCGTACCAATAAGAAATAGGAGGAGTTCATTCACAAGAAGTTCTGGTGATGTAGACTTCTGAACCAAGAGATGACTGACAAGGACACTACTCGGGGTAATGCCAATTTCCCAGCCGAATTTATAGGCAAGGGGAACATAGAGGGCCAAATAGAGACCGAAACTCCAGATATGGTAGCCAGTCAGGTGAAAGGAAAGGACACCAATGAAAAGAGCAAGAAGGGTAGAGAATAGACGATTGCGAGCTAGTTTTATAGTGCTTCTACGAGTATCAGACAAGCTCAAAAGGGCAATGATACCAGCTGACACTGCTGAAGATAAATCGAGAAAGTAGGCTAGAACACAGGCCAAACAGGTTGCCAGAACGAGTTTTAAAGTACGTTGGGTGATAGACATGAGATATTTCCTATAATGAATGATAGAAACCAGACAAAACAAGCCCTAAAAAGGCTTGTCTAGATTATTTTTTGTGAGCAGAGGAAAATTCTGCTACTGCTGTAAAGAGGACATCTGTTGAAGAGTTGAGGGCTGTTTCGCAAGAGTCTTGAATAACACCAATAACGAAACCAACACCCACAACCTGCATAGCAATATCGTTGGTAATCCCAAAGAGACTACAGGCAACTGGGATAAGTAGGAGTGAACCTCCGGCGATTCCTGAAGCACCGCAGGCAGAGATGGCTGCAACGATACTGAGTACAAAGGCTGTTGCAAAATCAACTGAGATTCCTAGAGTATTGACAGCTGCTAGGGTTAAGATGTTGATGGTAACAGCAGCTCCAGCCATATTGATGGTTGATCCCAAGGGGATTGAGACAGAATAGGTATCTGGATTAAGACCTAGATCCTCACAGAGTTTCATATTAACAGGGATATTAGCAGCGGAACTTCGGGTGAAAAAGGCTGTAACGCCACTGATACGCAAGCATTTCCACACCAAGGGATATGGATTTTTCTTGATAAAGAGAAAAGCAATCAGAGGATTGATCACTAGGGCAACGAAAACCATAGTGGCAATCAAAAGTCCGAGTAGGATTCCGTAATTTGCTAAACTAGCGATACCTTGGTCTGAGATGGTTTTGAAGACCAAGCCCAGGATACCAAAGGGCGCAAGGTTGATGATCCATTCGACGATTTTTGAAGTCACACTGGCCATTGTTTTGAGTAGCTCCTTGCTATTTTTGCTAGCTTCTCGCATGGCAATCCCAAAGACGATAGCCCAAGATAAAATTCCGATATAGTTAGCTTCGATGATGGCATTGACAGGATTATCTACTATTTTTAGCAGAAGATTGCTGAGCACTTGTCCGATACCGTCTGGAGGAGTAACTTCTGTGCTAGCGCTACTCAAGACCATCTGAACAGGGAAGAGAAAACTAGCCAAAACTGCTACAAGAGCCGCAGCAAAAGTTCCCAGCAAATAGAGGAAAATGACTCTTTTCATATTGCTATCTTGGCCTTTTTGGTGTTGGGAAAGGGCGTTAGCGACTAAAGCAAAAACCAGGATAGGAGCGATAGCTTTTAGTCCTCCTACAAATAAATCTCCCAATAAACCAATGCCAGTTAGATTAGGAAAGAGTAGACCTAGAATTGCTCCCAAGACCATTCCGATTCCGATACGTTTGATCAAATTTGTTTTGTTCCAAGCACGAATGATTCTTTTCATAGAGGTCTCCTTTTTTGTGTATTGTTTATGATTATAGTATAAATATGCTTGAAAAGCAAGTGAGTTATAAGTTTCATTGGAATTAATGAATATTTATGAAAAGGATGGCTGGGAAGGATTTATGGTATAATGGATAGAAAAGGAGTTTTATATGCAAGAATTTTTTCAACGTTATTTGGATAAATTAGATCTAACAACTGTATTAGAGAATCTCTTGACTAAGGTGATTTCTCTTCTACTTCTTATCCTTCTATTTTATATAGCTAAAAAGTTCCTCCATGTTGCTGTACGAAAGATTGTTAAACCTTCACTTAAGTTTTCAAATCGAGATGCAGGTAGACAGAAGACTATTTCTCGTTTGCTTGAAAATATTTCAACTACACACTTTATTTCTTCTTGATTTACTGTATCTTGTCTATTTTAGGTTTGCCTGTTTCTAGCTTGCTTGCAGGTGCGGGGATTGCTGGGGTGGCTATCGGTATGGGGGCACAAGGCTTCCTGTCAGACGTCATCAACGGCTTCTTTATTCTCTTTGAACGTCAGTTGGACGTTGGAGACGAGGTTGTTTTGACCAATGGGCCTATTACTGTATCGGGAAAAGTAGTTAGTGTCGGAATTCGAACGACTCAACTGAGAAGTGATGACCAAGCCCTCCACTTTGTTCCTAACCGCAATATCACCGTCGTTAGCAATTTTTCAAGAAAAGAAGAGAACTGAAATTTTACTTGATTTATGGTACAATAGAAGGAGTTTGGTAAAGGAGAAACGATGTTTTTAGATAAGCAGTTAGGAAATGGTTGTACCTGGATTAATCTAGATGTGGAAATCATCAAAAATCTCGAAGACCTATCAAAAATCTATGGATTGGATAAAGAAACTATCGAATATGCGCTGGATAGAAACGAACGAGCCCACATGGATTATAATCGTGAAAACGGGACAGTCACCTTCATTTACAACGTTCTTGACTTAGAAAGGGACAAGGAATACTATGAAGCCATTCCTATGACTTTTATCGTTGAAAAACAACGAATGATTACCATCAGCAACCATAAGAATGCTTATGTCATTGATCAGATGTTAGCTTATCTGGATAGCCATGAAATTATTTCAATTTACAAGTTTCTCTTTGCTGGTTTAGAGATTATCAGTAACGCTTATTATCCTGTCATTGAAGAGATGGATAAAAGTAAGGACGAAATTAGTGCCTTGCTACGTCAAACCACAACAAAGAAAAATCTCTTCGCCCTCTCTGACTTGGAGACTGGTATGGTTTACTTGACAGCTGCGGCAAAACAAAATCGACTCCTCTTGGAACATATCCAGGGCCATGCTCTTTATCGGAGATTTAATGATGTTGAACGAGAGCAGTTTGATGATGCAATGATTGAAGCCCATCAGTTGGTGTCTATGACAGACTTGATTTCTCAAGTTTTGCAACAACTCTCTGCTTCTTACAACAACATCCTAAACAATAACCTGAATGATAGTTTGACAATTTTGACTATTATCTCCGTCTTACTAGCAGTACTTGCGGTTATTACAGGTTTCTTCGGAATGAATGTTCCTCTACCATTTACAGAAGAGCCAAATGCTTGGATTTATATCTTAATGGCTAGCTTGATTTTATGGGCAGCCTTATCTCAATGGCTGAAGAAAATTACTAGAAAATAAAAGAGAAGGAGCCAGAATGGCGATTGAAAATTATATGCCAGATTTTGCTGTGGAAGCAGTTTATGATCTGACAGTCCAAAGCCTGCAGGAGCAGGGGATCAAAGCTGTTTTGGTTGATTTGGATAATACCCTGATTGCTTGGAATAATCCAGATGGAACAGTAGAGATGAAGCAATGGTTGCATGATCTGCGAGATGCTGGGATTCGTATCATTGTAGTATCCAATAACACACCCAAACGTGTCAAACGAGCAGTTGAAATTTGACATTGATTATGTTTACTGGGCACTGAAGCCCTTTACTTTAGGAATTAACCGTGCCATGAAACATTTCCACTATGAAAAAGACCAAGTGGTCATGGTAGGCGACCAGCTGATGACGGATATTCGAGCAGCCCATCGAGCAGGTATTCGTTCGATTTTGGTTAAACCTTTGGTCCAGCACGACTCTATTAAGACTCAGATTAACCGAGCGCGTGAGCGTCGTGTGATGAGAAAAATCGCTGAAAAGTACGGACCGATTACATATAAAAAAGGAATCTAATTATGGAAGAAATTCTCTGTATTGGTTGTGGAGCAATCATTCAGACGGAAGATAAGACTGGTTTAGGTTTTACACCTCAGTCAGCACTTGAAAAAGGTTTGGAAACTGGAGAAGTTTATTGCCAGCGTTGTTTCCGTCTTCGTCACTACAATGAAATCACTGATGTTCAGTTAACGGATGATGATTTCCTCAAACTCTTGCACGAGGTTGGAGATAGCGATGCCTTGGTAGTAAATGTCATTGATATCTTTGATTTCAATGGCTCTGTTATCCCAGGTTTGCCACGCTTTGTGTCAGGTAATGACGTGCTCCTAGTTGGAAATAAAAAAGATATCCTCCCTAAGTCAGTTAAATCAGGCAAGATTAGTCAATGGCTTATGGAACGTGCCCATGAGGAGGGTCTTCGTCCAGTCGATGTCGTCCTAACTTCAGCACAGAATAAGCACGCCATTAAGGAAGTCATTGATAAAATTGAGCACTACCGTAAGGGGCGTGACGTCTATGTGGTTGGAGTTACTAATGTTGGGAAATCAACTCTGATCAATGCCATCATCCAGGAAATTACGGGTGACCAGAATGTCATCACAACGTCACGTTTCCCAGGGACAACCTTGGATAAGATTGAAATTCCGCTTGATGATGGTTCTTATATCTATGATACACCAGGAATTATCCACCGTCACCAGATGGCCCACTACTTGACGGCCAAAAACCTCAAGTATGTCAGCCCTAAAAAGGAAATCAAACCTAAAACTTATCAGCTCAATCCTGAACAAACCCTGTTTTTAGGTGGACTCGGACGCTTTGACTTCATTGCAGGAGAAAAGCAAGGTTTCACAGCCTTCTTTGACAATGAACTCAAACTTCATCGTACCAAGCTAGAAGGGGCTAGCGCTTTTTACGACAAGCACCTTGGAACCCTCCTTACACCACCAAATAACAAGGAAAAAGAAGACTTTCCAAAACTAGTCCAACATGTCTTTACTATCAAGGATAAGACAGACCTAGTCATCTCAGGACTAGGCTGGATTCGTGTAACAGGCACCGCCAAAGTCGCCGTCTGGGCCCCAGAAGGCGTCGCCGTCGTCACACGAAAAGCAATTATTTAAACACAGAAAGGAAAGAGTTGTCTTTATAAAGGTGAGCATTACGAGCCCAGAAAAGTATAAAAAGAAACTCTCTTAAATGAATTATGTCATTAACATCGAAACAACGTGCCTTCCTCAACAGCCAGGCACACACCCTCAAACCCATCATCCAAATCGGGAAAAATGGACTCAACGACCAAATCAAAACCAGCGTTCGTCAGGCACTTGATGCTCGCGAATTGATCAAGGTTACTCTCTTGCAAAACACAGATGAAAATATCCACGAAGTAGCTGAAATCTTAGAAGAAGAAATAGGTGTGGATACAGTCCAAAAAATCGGACGTATCTTGATTTTGTATAAACAATCAAGCAAGAAAGAAAATCGCAAGATTTCTAAAAAAGTCAAAGAAATTTAAGAATGACACTCCAAAAAACTGTTTTTACAGAAAAGTAAAGGAGATTAACCTATGGCAATCGAATTATTAACTCCCTTTACCAAAGTGGAGTTAGAGCCAGAAATCAAGGATAAAAAACGCAAGCAAGTTGGAATCTTAGGGGGGAATTTTAACCCTGTTCACAACGCCCACCTTATCGTGGCAGACCAAGTCCGCCAGCAGTTGGGATTGGATCAGGTCTTGCTCATGCCCGAATATCAACCACCTCACGTAGATAAAAAGGAAACCATTCCTGAACACCACCGTCTCAAAATGCTTGAATTGGCAATTGACGGAATCGAAGGTTTAGCTATTGAGACTATTGAGCTAGAGCGCAAGGGCATTTCCTACACCTACGACACCATGAAGATTTTGACAGAGCAACATCCAGATACGGATTATTATTTCATTATCGGAGCTGACATGGTGGACTATCTGCCTAAGTGGTATCGAATTGACGACCTGGTTGACATGGTTCAGTTTGTAGGAGTTCAGCGCCCACGTTACAAGGCAGGGACTTCTTATCCCGTTATCTGGGTGGATGTGCCTCTCATGGATATTTCATCTAGTATGGTGCGTGATTTCATCGCCCAAGGACGCACACCCAACTTTCTCCTACCCAAACCAGTGCTAGACTATATCGAGAAAGAAGGGCTTTACTGATGGCATACCAAGACTATATCAACTGTTCGCGTGAAGAATTGTTGGAAAAAATGGCAGAGCTCCTACCTGAAAAACGTCTAACCCATTGTCTGGGTGTAGAGCGTGCAGCCATAGAATTGGCTCAGCGCTTTGGTGTGGATGTTGAAAAAGCAGGTCTAGCAGGGCTACTTCATGATTATGCTAAAAAACTATCAGATCAAGAGTTTCTAGACTTGATTGATCGATATCAACTAGATCCAGACCTTAAAAACTGGGGCAATAATGTCTGGCATGGTATGGTCGGCATTTACAAAATTCAGGAAGATTTGAACTTGCAAGATCCTGAAATTTTACGGGCTATCGAAATTCATACAGTCGGAGCAAGTCAGATGACAGACCTTGATAAGGTTATCTACGTCGCAGACTATATCGAGCACAATCGTGCCTTTCCAGGTGTGGACCAGGCACGTGAGATTGCTGAGCAATCGCTCAATAAGGCTGTGGCCTACGAAACAGCTCGTACTGTGGAGCATTTAGCTCACCAGGGTTTTCCCATCTATCCCCAAACCCTTGAAACCTATAACGCCTTTGTGCACTATTTGAAAGAGGATTAAATGAAGACGGCTTTTATCATTATTGATGTACAAAATATTTTAGTGGAAACGGGGTTTCAGACAAAAGGTCTATTGGAAAAAATTTCTTATTTACAAAACCAAGCTAGAAGTAAGAATATCGAAATTATCTATGTTCAACATATTGAGAACCCTGAAGCCCAAACATCAGAAGATTGGCAGTTATCTGCGCTTTTAAATCGAAAACCTGATGAAATGGTCTTTCAGAAGAAGTATAATAGTATTTTCAAAGAAACTGGCTTAAAAGAATACTTGGATAAACAGGGGATTAAAAAATTAGTTTTATGTGGTATGCAGACAGAATATTGTGTGGATACCTCTGTCAAGGTTGCTTTTGAATATGGCTATAAGCTTATTATTCCAGAAGGAACTTGCACAACGTTTGATGGGGATGACATTCCAGCTGAAACGATAAATGAATTTTATGAGGACATTTGGGAGGATCGCTTTGCAGATGTCCTAGATTGTAAAAATATTTTTTAAAAGAGGATTAAATGAACGAAAAAGAATTACTAGAACTAGTCGTGAAAGCGGCTGATGAGAAACGTGCAGAGGATATCCTCGCACTTGATGTACAAGATTTGACTAGCGTGACTGACTACTTTGTCATCACTAGTTCTATGAATAGTCGTCAGTTGGATGCTATCGCTGATAATATCCGTGAAAAAGTAGCTGAAGCTGGCTTTAAAGGTAGCCATGTTGAAGGCGATGCAGCTGGAGGCTGGGTCCTATTAGACCTCGGTGGTGTCGTAGTGCATATCTTCTCAGAAGAAATGCGTGCCCACTATAACCTCGAAAAACTATGGCATGAGGCAAATTCTGTAGACATTTCAGAAGCCTTAGCATAGAAGATGAACTCAGTTGTAATCAACTGGGTTTATTTGCTTATGTTAGAAGAAAATTGTTAGAAAGGTAAGGGCTAGTGGTGTTTACCATGGGGCTCTTGGTATCATGATTATGGCAACTTATGAAACTTTTGCGGCGGTCTATGATGCGGTTATGGATGATAGTTTATACGACAAATGGACGGACTTTTCTCTGCGTCATTTACCTAAAACCAAGGACAGAAAGAAACTATTGGAGCTTGCTTGCGGGACAGGGATCCAGTCTGTGCGCTTTTCTCAAGCTGGTTTTGATGTGACTGGACTTGATTTGAGTGCGGATATGTTGAAGATTGCCGAAAAGAGAGCGGCTTCAGCCAAGCAAAAGATTGATTTCATTGAAGGCAATATGCTGGATTTATCCAAGGCTGGTCAATACGACTTTGTCACGTGTTACTCGGACTCAATCTGTTACATGCAGGATGAAGTGGAAGTAGGGGATGTCTTTAAAGAAGTCTATAATGCTCTCAATGAGGATGGGGTCTTTATCTTTGATGTCCATTCAACCTACCAGACAGATGAGGTCTTCCCAGGCTATTCCTACCATGAAAACGCCGAAGACTTTGCCATGCTGTGGGATACCTATGAGGACGATGCTCCTCACTCCATCGTGCATGAACTGACCTTCTTTGTCAAGGAGGCAGATGGTTCCTTTAGCCGTCATGATGAGGTACATGAGGAACGGACTTACGAGGTCTTGACTATGATATCTTGCTGGAACAGGCTGGTTTCAAATCCTTCAAACTCTTTGCAGACTTTGAAGACAAGGAGCCTACAGAAACTAGCACCCGTTGGTTTTTCGTCGCTCGGAAGTAGGAGATTTCCATGACCATCACAGGTATTATCGCAGAGTTCAATCCCTTTCATAATGGCCACAAATACCTACTGGATCAGGCTGAGGGACTGAAAATCGTTGCCATGTCTGGGAATTTCATGCAGAGAGGCGAGCCTGCTATCGTGGATAAGTGGACACGGGCTCAGATGGCGCTGGAAAATGGGGCGGACCTGGTAGTGGAATTGCCCTTTTTAGTCAGTGTTCAGGCAGCGGATTTCTTTGGGCAAGGAGCAGTAGATATCTTGGCACGGTTGGGGATTGATAGCCTAGCTTTGGGACAGAGGAAGTTCTGGATTATCGGAAAATTGCAGATCTATATTCAGAACGTGGTCAAGAGATGGAGCAATTTGTGGACAATCTACCTGATTCCCTCTCCTATCCTCAGAAAACGCAAGCTATGTGGAAGGAATTTGCAGGTCTTGATTTTTCAGGCAATACGCCTAATCATGTCCTTGCTCTCGCTTATGCCAAGGCGGTTGCAGGACGAAACATCAGATTTCATCCGATTCAGCGTCAAGGAGCCGGCTATCATTCTGTGAACAAGGATGTAGACTTTGCCTCGGCCACAGCTCTCCGTCAGCACCAAAGTGATAAAGATTTCTTAGAACGCTTTATGCCTTCTGTTGCCCTTTTTGAAAATGCTAGTAAGGTAAATTGGGAAGATTATTTTCCTTTGCTTCGCTATCAAATCTTGTCCAATCCCGACCTAACCACCATCTATCAGCTCAATCAGGAAATGGCAGTGCGTATTAAGGAAGCCATCAAAATAGCAAAATCTATTGAGGAATTGGTTGAGTTAGTGGCTACCAAACGGTACACCAAAGCGCGTGTCAGACGCCTCTTGACCTATATCCTGGTACAGGCCAGAGAAAGTGACTTGCCAGAAGCCATCCATGTCCTTGGCTTTACTGAAAAAGGCAGACAACATCTTAAATATCTGAAAGAGCAGGTCCATCTAGTCAGCCGAATTGGCAAAGAGCCCTGGGATGCCATGACCCAAAAAGCAGACCAGATTTACCAACTGGGAAATCCAAGTATAGAAGAGCAGAATTTTGGCAGAGTGCCTATCAAAATCGAATTAAACTAAGTCTACTGAAAGGTAGGCTTTTTTAGAAGATTTTCGAATAAATAGATAGAAAAGAAAAATCTTGTACAAGTTCCTGACAATTTCTTTCTTTTTGTGTATAATAGTGGAAAAGAGGTAAAACGAGGTATGGTTATGGAAGCAGTTCTTTACTCAACATTCCGAAATCATTTGAAGGACTATATGAAGAAGGTAAACGATGAGTTTGAACCTTTGACTGTGGTCAACAAAAATCCTGACGAAGACATTGTCGTCCTTTCAAAGAGTGAGTGGGATAGTATTCAGGAAACCCTGAGAATCGCTCAAAATAAGGAACTTTCTGACAAGGTCTTACGAGGAATGGCTCAAGTTCGTGCTGGAAGCACTCAGGTACATATGATTGAGGAGTAATGGATGTTGCTCAAGTTTACAGAAGATGCCTGGGTAGATTATTGCTACTGGCAAAACCAAGATAAGAAAACATTAAAAAGAATCAACAAACTAATCAAGGATATTCAACACGACCCTTTTACAGGAATTGGTAAACCAGAACCGCTCAAGTATGATTACCAAGGAGCTTGGTCACGTCGTATTGACGCAGAAAATCGCTTGATTTACATGATGGATGTAGATAGCGTCGCTTTCTTATCTTTTAAGGATCATTATTAAGTCTACTTGGACAGTAGGCTTTTAACTTATTTTTTTCTAAAAAAATCTTTAAAAATTTACTTAGGGAGAATAGCTTATTTTATTAGAGGAAATAAAGTTTTTTTGACTTGAAATGACCAAAACAACTTCAATTTAAGGTTTGTTAAAAATGATTTTTTATGGTAGAATGTATAAGAATGCATATCATTCGGATAAACAAATAAATTGAGGTAAAAACATGGAAATTATGGCGATTGTTATCGTTGTTTTTGCCGTCATCATTGGTTTAGTCATTGGATATGTCAGCATCTCAGTCAAGATGAAATCATCACAAGAGGCTGCAGAGCTGATGCTTTTAAATGCTGAACAAGAAGCAACTAATTTACGAGGACAAGCTGAGCGCGAAGCGGATTTATTACTCAATGAAGCTAAGAGCGAAAGCAAGTCTCTTAAAAAGAAGCACTATTGGAGGCCAAAGAAGAAGCCAGAAAATACCGTGAAGAAGTGGACGCTGAATTTAAATCAGAACGTCAAGAACTCAAGCAAATCGAAAGTCGTTTGACCGAACGTGCTAGCAGTCTTGATCGTAAAGATGACAATTTGACGAACAAAGAAAAAACACTTGAACAAAAAGAACAAAGTATTTCTGATAGAGCAAAAAACCTTGATGTACGTGAAGAGCAACTAGAAGAAATTGAGAAACAAAAGCAAGCTGAACTAGAGCGTGTCGGAAGTCTGACTCAGTCGGAAGCAAAAGACATTATCTTAGCCCAGACAGAGGAAAACTTGACTAAGGAAATTGCTAGTCGCATTCGTGAGGCTGAGCAAGAAGTTAAGGAACGTTCAGACAAATTGGCTAAGGATATCTTGTCTCAAGCCATGCAGAGAATTGCTGGTGAGTATGTGGCTGAGTCTACCAACTCTACGGTTCATCTGCCTGATGATACGATGAAAGGTCGTATCATTGGTCGTGAAGGACGTAATATCCGTACTTTTGAAAGTTTGACAGGGGTTGATGTCATCATTGATGATACGCCAGAAGTGGTAACCTTGTCAGGTTTTGATCCTATCCGTCGCGAGATTGCCCGTATGACTATGGAAACCTTGCTTAAGGATGGACGTATTCACCCAGCTCGTATCGAAGAGTTGGTTGAGAAAAATCGTCAAGAGATTGATAACAAGATTCGTGAATATGGTGAAGCTGCAGCCTATGAAATTGGTGCACCGAACCTTCACCCTGACTTGATGAAGATCATGGGTCGCTTGCAGTTCCGTACTTCATACGGACAAAATGTCTTGCACCACTCGATTGAAGTGGCTAAGTTGGCTGGTATCATGGCTAGCGAACTTGGTGAAAATGCTACCCTTGCTCGTCGCGCGGGATTCCTTCACGATATTGGGAAAGCCATTGACCGTGAGGTGGAAGGTAGCCACGTTGAGATTGGTACTGAATTGGCTCGCAAGTACAAGGAACACCCAGTTGTGGTGAATACTATTGCCAGTCACCACGGAGATGTAGAGCCTGAAAGTGTGATCGCAGTCATCGTTGCTGCAGCGGATGCCTTAAGCGCAGCCCGTCCAGGAGCTCGTAGTGAATCGCTTGAAAGCTACATCAAACGTCTCCATGATTTAGAGGAAATCGCTAATAGCTTTGAAGGAGTTCAAAATAGCTTTGCCCTTCAAGCAGGTCGTGAAATCCGAATCATGGTAAATCCAGGTCAAATCAAGGACGACAAGGTCACAATCTTAGCTCACAAAGTTCGTGAGAAAATTGAAAGCAACCTCGATTACCCAGGAAATATCAAGGTAACCGTGATTCGTGAACTTCGTGCAGTTGATTATGCAAAATAAATAAGAAAGAGCAGTTGAAAAATTACTGCTTTTTTGTTACACTAGATAGAAAGATTGTAGTAAGCAGAAATGCCTTCACAAAGAGAATTCTGAATGAATTTCCAAGGCATTTCACAAACTATCCAAAGGAGACATAATGGCAGACCGTGGCTTACTAATCGTTTTTTCAGGTCCTTCAGGAGTTGGAAAAGGAACGGTTAGACGAGAAATTTTTGAGAGTTCTGAAAATCAATTCCAATATTCTGTATCTATGACAACACGGGCTCAACGTCCAGGTGAAGTAGACGGAGTTGACTATTTCTTCCGTACGCGTGAAGAATTTGAAGAATTGATCCGTCAAGGGCAGATGTTAGAGTATGCAGAGTATGTAGGCAACTACTACGGAACTCCTCTGACCTATGTCAACGAAACACTTGATAAGGGAATCGATGTCTTTCTTGAAATTGAAGTGCAGGGAGCTCTCCAGGTCAAGAAAAAAGTGCCAGATGCTGTCTTTATCTTTTTGACACCACCAGATTTGGAAGAATTGCAAGACCGTCTCGTAGGCCGTGGTACCGATAGTGCAGAAGTGATTGCCCAGCGTATCGAAAGCTAAGGAAGAAATTGCTTTGATGCGTGAGTATGACTACGCTATTGTAAATGATCATGTTCCTCTTGCAGCAGAACGTGTGAAACGTGTCATTGAAGCTGAACATTTCCGTGTAGACCGCGTGATTGGTCATTATCAGGATATGCTACCAAAGTCTCCGACTATTCGATAAACTATAGAAAATAGGTACAAACAAATGATGCTTAAACCCTCTATTGATACCTTGCTTGATAAGGTACCATCAAAATATTCACTCGTAATCTTGGAAGCAAAGCGTGCTCACGAATTAGAAGCTGGAGCACCTGCTACTCAAGAATTTAAATCTGAAAAATCTACTCTTCGTGCTCTGGAAGAAATTGAATCTGGGAATGTAACCATCCACCCAGATCCAGAAGGAAAACGCGAAGCTGTTCGTCGTCGTATCGAAGAAGAAAGACGATTGAAAGAAGAAGAAGAAAAGAAAATTAAAGAGCAAATCGCGAAAGAAAAAGAAGAAGGTGAAAAAATTTAAGGTTGGGGGGACTCAATCTTATTTTTTCTATTGCAAGAATACTCAATTAATTAAAAGGATTTAAGAAGAGAAGGAGGTGAGGATATGGCTATTGCAAAAATCATTGTGGATGTTCCCTTGATGCAGACAGACCAGCCCTATAGCTACAAGATTCCAGAGGAATTTGAAGAGATGCTGAAAGTTGGCATGCGGGTTCATGTACCTTTTGGGAAGGCCAATCGCTTGATTCAGGGAATTGTTCTTGGGTTGGAGTCTCAATCTGATGCAGATGTGGCAGACGAGGACTTAAAAGAAATTGCCGAGGTGCTGGACTTTTCTCCTATTTTAACAAAGGAACAACTCTGGCTAGCAGAGGAACTACGTAAATCAGTCTTCTCATACAAAATTTCTATCTTAAAAGCCATGCTCCCTGGATTTTTGAACTCTAGCTATGATAAGATCCTCTATCCTCTGGAAGGCTTGAGTCAGAAAGATAGAGACCGTTTGTTTGGTTCGCAAGATTCTCTAGCCTTTTCATCGCTTGACTTGAAAAAGCAGGCCGAGATGATGCGATTGACTCGAAAAGGACTTTTGAAGTTAGAGTATCAGGCTATAGACCAGAAGAAGGTTAAAATACAGTCTTGGGTTGAAGTTCATCTTGAACAGTTAGAACAGCTAGAAATCTCAAACCGTGCCAAGAAGAAATTGGAATTGCGAGATTATTTATTAGCACATCCAGAAAGTACTCCTTTGGCTGCTTTGTTAGAACATTACTCACGGGAACAAGTTAACTTCTTTGTGGGACAGGGTGCTTTGGCGATTTCAAAAGGAAGTTCAACGTTCAGCTGCCTACTTTGAAGGAATCGAGTCAAATCAAGCCTTAGAGTTAAATCCGGAGCAAAAAGAAGCCTGTGAGGCGGTTGTTGGATCGATCGGAAAGCAACATCCTCCATTTCTTCTACAAGGAATCACTGGAAGTGGGAAAACCGAGGTTTACTTGCAGATTATCCAAGGTACCCTGGATATGGGAAAAACAGCGATTGTTCTAGTTCCGGAAATCTCTCTGACACCTCAAATGACGGAGCGCTTTATTGCTCGTTTTGGTGAGCAAGTTGCCATCCTCCACTCAGGCTTGTCCAATGGTGAAAAGTATGATGAGTGGCGCAAGGTGGAGCGTGGTGATGCTCAGGTAGTTGTTGGGGCCAGGTCTGCTATTTTTGCACCTTTAAAAAATCTAGGTGTTATCATTATCGATGAAGAGCATGAGGCTAGCTACAAGCAAGACAGCAATCCGCGTTATCATGCTAGGGATGTGGCTCTTTTACGTGCCCGGTACAATCAAGCAGCATTAGTCCTTGGTTCTGCAACCCCGAGTCTAGAAAGTCGTGCGCGTGCTGGCAAGGGTGTCTATCAACATCTACGCCTGACGCAACGGGCCAATCCTTTAGCAAGTATTCCTGAGGTTCAACTGATTGACTTCCGAGATTATATCGGGCAGAATGAAACATCAAACTTTACACCACCACTGATTGAGGCCGTTCAAGATCGACTGGATAAAAAAGAGCAGATTGTTCTCATGCTCAATCGCCGTGGCTATTCTAGCTTCGTCATGTGTCGGGAATGTGGGACCGTGGATACATGTCCCAACTGTGACATTTCCCTGACGCTTCACATGGATACCAAGACCATGAACTGCCATTATTGTGGTTTTTCTAAGGAAATCCCTCATGTCTGTCCTAACTGTCAGAGTCGTAGTATTCGATACTATGGAACGGGAACTCAAAAGGCCTACGATGAGCTAGCTGAACTTTTTCCAGAGGCACGTATTCTGCGCATGGATGTAGATACAACTCGCAAAAAGGGCAGTCATCAAGCTCTACTTGACCAGTTTGGTAAGGGTGAAGCGGATATTTTACTTGGCACCCAGATGATTGCCAAGGGTTTGGATTTTCCAAATGTGACCTTGGTTGGTGTTCTCAATGCGGATACAGCCTTGAATCTGCCTGATTTCCGTTCTTCTGAGAGGACTTTCCAACTCTTGACCCAGGTGGCAGGACGAGCAGGTCGTGCTGAAAAAGCTGGGCAAGTCTTGATTCAGTCCTATAATCCTCAGCATTATGCCGTTCGTTTTGCCAAGGATCAGGACTACGAAGGTTTATTCCTACGAAATGGGAATCAGACGTCAGTTAGGTTACCCGCCTTATTATTTCACTATTGGGATTACCTTGTCTCATAAAAAAGAAGAAGAGGTTCTTAGACGTGCTTATCAAGTCATGGAAATATTGCGGTCAGGTTTGTCGGATGCTAGTATAATTCTTGGTCCAACGCCAAAACCTATCGCTCGTACTCATAACCTCTATCATTATCAGATTTTAATTAAATACCGTTTAGAAGATGAGCTTGGTCCAACCCTTAACCAGGTCTTGGCCTTGACACAAGAACGGGAAAATAGCGAACTTCGTCTCAGTATTGACCACGAACCACAACAGTTTTTATAAAAGGAGAAAAGATGACAAAACTAATCTTTATGGGGACTCCCGATTTTTCAGCAACCGTTTTGAAGGGACTTTTGTCAGATGATCGCTATGAGATTCTAGCAGTTGTAACTCAGCCAGACCGTGCTGTCGGACGTAAAAAAGTTATCCAAGAAACCCCAGTCAAACAAGCTGCCAAAGAGGCAGGACTTCCTATTTACCAACCTGAAAAATTATCGGGTAGTTCAGAGATGAAAACTATCATGAACTTGGGCGCTGATGGGATTGTAACAGCCGCCTTTGGGCAATTTCTCCCAAGTAAACTCCTTGATAGCATGGATTTTGCAGTCAATGTTCATGCTTCGCTCCTTCCTAAACACCGTGGTGGTGCTCCTATCCATTATGCCTTGATTCAGGGTGATGAGGAGGCAGGAGTAACCATTATGGAAATGGTCAAGGAAATGGATGCAGGAGATATGATTTCTCGTCGCAGTATTCCAATTACAGATGAGGACAATGTAGGAACCTTGTTTGAGAAATTGGCGATTGTTGGTCGTGATTTGCTTTTGGATACTTTGCCTGCATACATTGCTGGCGAGATTCAGCCTCAACCGCAAGATCCAAGCCAAGTAACTTTCTCACCAAATATCAAACCTGAGGAGGAAAAACTGGACTGGAACAAGACCAACCGTCAACTTTTCAATCAAATCCGTGGGATGAATCCATGGCCAGTTGCTCATACTTTTCTAAAGGGCGAACGCTTCAAAATCTATGAAGCACTCCCTGTAGAAGGTCATGGAACTCCAGGTGAGATTCTTTCCATCGGTAAGAAGGAATTGATTGTCGCAACAGCAGAAGGAGCCCTGTCTTTCAAACAGGTTCAACCAGCAGGAAAACCTAAGATGGACATTGCTTCCTTCCTCAACGGTGTGGGACGAACTTTGGCAATAGGAGAACGATTTGGTGATTAAAGTGGAAACGGCTAGAAGTTTAGCTTTAGAGGTATTGGAGGACGTCCTTGTCAATCAAGCATACTCCAATATCGCCTTAAATAAACACCTCAAGGGAAGTCAACTGTCAGCGGCAGATAAAGGCTTGGTGACAGAACTTGTTTACGGAACCGTAGCTCGAAAACTTACTCTGGAATGGTACTTGTCTCATTTTATCCAAGACAGAGAGAAGCTAGATAGTTGGCTCTATGTTCTTCTTCTCATGAGTGTCTATCAACTCCAATATCTAGATAAGCTACCTGACCATGCAGTGGTCAATGAAGCAGTTGAAATTGCTAAATTTCGAAAAAAGGGGAGCGAAAAACTAGTCAATGCTGTTCTGCGCTGTATCTTGCGTGAGGGCTTGCCAGATATTGCCTCTATCAAACGTAAAAATAAGCGTGATTCTATTGCTTTCTCTCTTCCAGTTTGGTTGGTTTCTAAGCTAAAGGAAGAGTACGGTGATGAGAGAGCGCAAGCGATTTTTGAAAGTCTATTGAGGCGTAATAAAGCCAGTATTCGCGTAACAGATTTGAGCCGAAAAGAGGAAATTAAAGCTCTGCTTGGTGCAAGTGATTCTCATTTATCTCCTGCTGGTCTGGTTAAGGAACAGGGGCATTTTGCTAGTCATGAATTGTTTTCAGAAGGACTTATTACTATCCAAGATGAGTCAAGTCAACTGGTTGCACCGACACTAGAGCTACAAGGCGACGAGCAGGTTTTTAGATGCTTGTGCAGCTCCCTGGCGGAAAGACCGCCCATATGGCATCCTATCTGACGACAGGTCAGGTAACGGCTCTAGATTTCTATGACCACAAACTCACTTTAATTCAAGAGAATGCTCAGCGTTTAGGAGTAGCAGACCGTGTCCAAACGCAAAAACTGGACGCTCGAAAAGTGCATGAATTTTTTGGCAATGATCAATTTGATAAAATTTTAGTTGACGCTCCTTGTTCAGGGATTGGTCTATTGCGTCGAAAACCAGATATCAAATATAATAAAGAGACAGCAGATTTCGCGTCATTACAGGAAATTCAATTGGAAATATTAGGTAGTGTTTGTCAAACGCTACGTAAAGGTGGTATAATAACGTATAGTACCTGTACTATTGTCTCGGAAGAGAACTTTCAAGTGGTTCAAGCTTTTTTAGAAAGTCATCCCGAGTTTGAGCAGGTTAAACTAGAACATGAATGTAAGGATATCGTGAAAAATGGTTGTATCCTCATTACTCCGGAATTATACGGAAGTGATGGATTCTTTATCAGCCAATTTCGTAAGATATCCAATTAGGAAGGAACTGACACAATGGAGATTTCATTATTAACAGATGTGGGTCAGAAACGTACAAATAATCAAGACTATGTCAATCTTTTTGTCAACCGTGCCGGTCGTACAATGATCATCTTGGCTGATGGGATGGGAGGACACCGTGCAGGTAATATTGCCAGCGAGATGGCAGTAACTGATTTGGGTGTTGCCTGGGTTGATACGCAGATTGACACCGTTAATGAAGTTCGCGAATGGTTTGCCCACCATTTAGAAGTTGAAAATCAAAAGATTTATCAAATGGGGCGTGATGAAGCCTACAAGGGAATGGGGACAACTCTAGAAGCCCTTGCAATCATTGATCATCAAGCTATTTACGCTCATATTGGAGATTCTCGTATCGGTCTCATTCGAGGAGAAGAGTACCGTCAACTGACAAGCGATCATTCCTTGGTTAACGAATTGCTCAAGGCGGGTCAATTGACACCTGAAGAAGCTGAGGCACATCCACAAAAGAATATCATCACACAGTCTATTGGGCAAAAAGATGAAATTCAACCTGACTTAGGAATTGTCAGCTTGGAAGCAGGTGACTATCTGGTTATGAATAGTGACGGTCTAACCAATATGATTTCAGGCAGTGAGATCTATGATATTGTGACAAGCGATATTTCGCTTGATGATAAAGCAGCCACTTTGGTACGCTTTGCCAACAATGCCGGAGGGCTTGATAATATTACAGTTGCCCTTGTTTCGATTAAGGAGGAGGCGGCAGAATGATCCAAATCGGCAAGATTTTTGCCGGGCGGTATCGGATTATCAAACAAATTGGCCGTGGAGGTATGGCAGATGTCTACCTGGCCAAGGATTTGATTTTAGATGGGGAAGAGGTAGCTGTAAAGGTCTTGAGGACTAACTACCAGACTGACCCGATTGCTGTTGCGCGTTTTCAACGTGAAGCGCGTGCAATGGCTGACTTAGATCATCCCCATATCGTTCGGATAACGGATATCGGCGAAGAGGACGGTCAACAGTACCTAGCTATGGAATATGTAGCTGGTCTTGATCTCAAGCGCTATATCAAAGAACACTATCCCCTCTCAAATGAAGAAGCTGTCCGTATCATGGGTCAGATTCTCTTAGCGATGCGCTTGGCGCACACTAAAGGTATTGTCCATCGTGACTTAAAGCCTCAAAATATTCTTTTAACTCCTGATGGGACGGCCAAGGTGACGGACTTTGGGATTGCCGTAGCCTTTGCAGAGACCAGTCTGACTCAGACCAACTCTATGCTGGGTTCTGTTCACTACTTGTCACCTGAGCAGGCTCGTGGTTCTAAGGCAACTATTCAGAGTGACATCTATGCCATGGGGATTATTTTCTATGAGATGCTGACAGGGCATATCCCTTATGATGGCGATAGTGCAGTAACTATAGCTCTCCAGCATTTTCAAAAACCTCTTCCTTCGGTCATAGCTGAAAACCCATCTGTTCCCCAAGCTTTGGAGAATGTGGTCATCAAAGCAACTGCTAAAAAGCTTACAGATCGATACCAGTCGGTTTCAGAGATGTATGTTGATTTATCTAGCAGTCTATCTTATAACCGCAGAAATGAACCTAAACTTGTTTTTGATGATGCTACTAAGGCAGACACAAAGACATTGCCAAAGGTTTCTCAGACAACCTTGACCTCTATTCCTAAGGTTCAACCACAGACAGATAGCCATCAGGCAACTAAAACTAGCCCAGAAGTAAGTGCCAAAAAATCTGTGGAAAAACCAGTGAAAAAACGTCGTTTTAAAGCACGTTATCTAGTTCTACTAGCAAGTTTCGTACTGGTTGCTGCTTCTCTGGTGTGGATTTTGTCTAGAACACCAGCTACTGTTGAGATTCCAAAAGTTGCAGGTCAAACTGTTGCTGAAGCTAAGGAAAACTTGAAAAAAGCAAATTTTGAGATTGGTGAGGAGAAGACCGAAGCGAGTGATACCGTAGAAGAAGGTCGGGTCATCCGAACAGATCCAGATGCTGGCTCAGCTCGCAAAGAAGGAACTAAGGTTAATCTCATTATTTCTTCAGGTCAACAATCCTTTAAGCTTGGAAATTATGTTGGTCGTAAATCTACAGATGTCATTGCTGAGCTGAAAGGGAAAAAAGTTCCTGAAAATCTGATTAAGATTGAAGAAGAAGAGTCCAGTGAATCAGAACCAGGTGTGGTTTTAAAACAAAGCTTAGCAGAAGGTACGACCTATGATCTTACCAAGGCAACTTCTATCGTTTTGACTGTTGCTAAAAAGGTGACAACCGTGACCATGCCAAACTATATTGGCTCAAGTCTTGAATTTACAAAGAGTAACTTGATTCAAATTGTTGGTGTCAAGGAAGCTAATATCGAAGTAGTAGAGGTTTCGACAGCACCTGAGGGCACTGCTGAAGGAACTGTTGTCGATCAAAGTCCAAAACTAGGTGAGAAAGTTGATCTAAGTACGACACGTATAAAGATTTCTATTTATAAACCAAAAACCCCACCATCATCTTCTTCGGTTCCGTCTTCGAGCCAGCGTAACTCTAACAGGGCAGATAATACGGTGCCATCTCAAAGTTCATCGACTCCATCTTCGTCTACTCAAACTCATGCGGACGAACATAACACTGATAACTAAATAATCTTTGTCACAGTTTTTGTGGCAAAGATTTTTTTTCCTCCGAAATTATGATAAAATAAAAGGAGTTTAAAAAGGAGGAGAACATGGACGAATCAAAAAAACTGAATGCAGTCATTGATGTCATTATGCTAGCAGGAACAATTCTGCTCCGCAATGGTTCTGAAATCTATCGTGTCGAAGATACCATGATTCGGATTGCTCATTCACAAGGCATCATGGATTGTAATGTTTTGGCCATGCCCGCAGCTATTTTTTTCTCCATAGAAAATACAAATATCTCTCGTATGAAGCGGGTAACCTCTTCTGCTTATAATATTGAGAAGGTGTGTGATGTCAACCAGATTTCACGGCAACTCGTATCAGGACAGCTTGATTTGGAGACAGCCTTTATCCAACTAAAGGAATTAAATGTCAAACCGTCTCCCTACACCAATGTTCAGCTAACTGCTGCAGCGACTCTCAGTGCTCCTTTCTTTTCAATTATGTTTGGTGGGAATGTCTACGATGCCATCGGAGCAGGAGTGGCGACCTTGTTTGCTTTTACTTTCTCTCTCTCTATGTAGAGAAGTTTATTCGTATTCCTTTTATGACAGCTTTTGCAGGTGCTCTTGTCTTCGGTTTAATTGCACAATTTTGGGCACGCTATTCTGGTTTGCCGTCGACGGCGGATTTGGTCATTGCAGGTGCGGTAATGCCTTTTGTACCTGGAATTGCCCTGACCAATGCTGTTCGAGATATTATGACCAATCACATTAACTCTGGTATGAGCAAGATGTTTGAATCCTTGCTGATTACCCTTGCCTTAGGGGCTGGAACATCAGTCGCCCTCGTACTCATGAACTAATATGACACTAACAACATTTTTATTGCAGGCTCTAGCTAGTTTGCTTGCCATTATCACCTTTTTAATCGTTTTAAATGTCCAACGTTCCATGCTCATTCCTGGTGGAGTTTTGGGGATGTCTATCTGGTTACTCTATCTGCTACTCAAGGAACCAACCAATGTTATTTTGGCAACCTTTATTGCTGCGGTGATTGGTTCGTGTGTCAGCCAAATTATGAGTATCCTCTATAAGACACCAGCAGTAGTTTTTGCCCTAGCTATTCTGGCACCTCTAGTTCCAGGTTATCTGTCCTATCGAACCACTTCCTTCTTCGTTACAGGTGACTACGGCCATGCCATTTCTAGTGCAATGTTAGTCATGATGTTGGCTCTCGTTATCTCCATTGGAATGGCCAGTGGGACAGTTTTGTTGAAATTGTATCATTATCTCAAAAAGAATCGAGCTAGCTAAGACTCGATTTTTTATGGCTCTTCAGTTCAGTTTGTTAGAGTATCCTAAAATAAGATAAACTTTTAAAAATGAACTTGATTTGGTGAATCAAGTCTTTTTGGCTCTTTGTCAACTGTAGTGGGTTGAATAAAAGCGGCTAACATCTGGAGAGGACAATCGTTGTCCTCTCCATTTTTATATTCAGAGCGATGAAAATTCGTTTCTTAAAGTTGTCAAAGTTCCTAAAACCAAAAGCATTTCGTTTGATAAGTTTAATGAGATTATTAGTCGCTTCCAATTTGGCGTTGGAATAGGGTAATTGAAGGGCGTTGACGATTTTCTCCTTGTCCTTTAGAAATGTCTTAAAGACAGTCTGAAAAATAGGATGAACCTGCTTAAGATTGTCCTCAATGAGTCCGAAAAATTTCTCGGGCTCTTTATTCTGAAAGTGAAAAAGCAAGAGTTGATAGAGATTATAGTGGTATTTCAAGTCTTCTGAATAGCTCAAAATCTTGTCTAGAATCTCTTTATTCGTTAAGTGCATACGAAAAGTAGGGCGATAAAAACGTTTATCACTTAGTTTACGGCTATCTTGTTGGATGAGCTTCCAGTAGCGTTTTATAGCTCGATATTCATGGGCTTTTCGATCAAACTGATTCATGATTTGGACACGCACACGACTCATAGCACGGCTAAGATGTTGCACGATGTGAAAGCGATCAAGTACAATTTTTGCATTAGGAAAGAGCTGTTTAGCTAAGTCATAGTAAGGGCTAAACATATCCATAGTAATGATTTTCACTCGACATCGGACGGCTCTATCATATTTAAGAAAGTGATATCGGATGACAGCTTGTGTTCTTCCTTCAAGGACAGTGAGGATATTGAGTTTTTCAAAGTCTTGAGCAATGAAGCTCATCTTTCCCTTAGTGAAGGCATACTCGTCCCAGGACATAATCTCAGGAAGTCGGCTAAAGTCATGCTTAAAATGAAAATCATTGAGCTTACGAATGACAGTTGAAGTTGAAATGGCCAGCTGATGGGCAATATCGGTCATAGAAGTCTTTTCAACCAACTTTTGAGCAATCTTTTGATTGATGATGCGAGGAATTTGATGATTCTTTTTGACGATAGAAGTCTCAGCGACCATCAATTTAGAGCAATGATAGCACTTAAAACGGCGTTTTTTAAGGAGAATTCTAGTAGGCATACCAGTTGTTTCAAGGTAAGGAATCTTAGAAGTCTTTTGAAAATCATATTTCTTCATTTGATTTCCGCAATCAGGACAAGATGGAGCCTCATAATCCAGTTTAGCGATGATTTCCTTGTGTGTATCCCTATTGATGACATCTAGAATCTGGATATTAGGGTCTTTAATATCGAGTAGTTTTGTGATAAAATGTAATTGTTCCATATGAATCTTTCTAATGAGTTGTTTAGTCGCTTTTCATTATAGGTCATATGGGACTTTTTTTCTATACAAAAATAGGCTCCATAATATCCATAGGGGATTTACCCACTACAAATATTATAGAGCCGTCTTTTTTCGCTCATTTGACCTCAATTGTGATAAAATAGAGGTGAACGAATTTTTACAATGAATGATAAAAATAGAGGTAAATATGACAATCGGTATTGATAAGATTGGTTTTGCGACCAGTCAATACGTTTTGAAATTACAAGATTTAGCAGAAACCCGAGGAATTGATCCTGAAAAATTGAGTAAAGGACTCCTTTTAAAAGAATTGAGTATCGCTCCTTTAACAGAGGATATTGTTACCTTGGCTGCTAGTGCAGGAAATTCTATCCTGACTGAAGAAGATAAGCAAGAGATTGATATGGTTATCGTAGCGACAGAATCTGGAGTCGATCAAAGTAAGGCGGCTGCAGTTTTTGTACACGGTTTGTTAGGAATCCAACCTTTTGCTCGTAGTTTTGAAATCAAGGAAGCTTGCTATGGTGCAACAGCGGCCCTTCATTATGCTAAGTTACATGTAGAAAATTCTCCTAAATCAAAGGTTTTGGTGCTAGCTAGTGATATTGCAAGATATGGTGTCGAAACTCCTGGAGAACCAACTCAAGGTGCAGGATGTGTTGCTATGTTGATTAGCCAAAATCCACGTGTGATGATTTTCAACAATGATAATGTTGCGCAGACTCGTGATATTATGGACTTCTGGCGTCCAAATTACTCGACAACACCATTTGTAAATGGGGTTTACTCAACACAGCAATATCTTGATAGCTTAAAAACGACTTGGGAAGAGTACCAAAAGCGTTATGACTGTAACTTGGACGATTTTGAGGCTGTATGTTTCCACTTGCCATATCCGAAGCTAGCTCTCAAAGGATTGAAAAAAATCCTAGACAAATCCTTGCCTCAAGAGAAGAAGGACTTGCTTCAAAAGCACTTTGATGAATCTATTATTTATAGCCAAAAAGTTGGAAATATCTATACAGGTTCACTCTTCTTAGGTCTCTTGTCTCTTCTTGAAAATTCTGACAGCCTAAAAGCTGGGGATAAGATTGCCCTCTACAGCTATGGTAGTGGTGCTGTATCTGAGTTCTTTAGTGTGGAATTGGTTGAAGGTTTTGAAAAGCAATTGCGGAAAAATCGCTTAGACTTGCTAGATCAACGTCAAGCTTTGAGTGTTGCTGACTATGAACGAATCTTCTTTGAAGAAACAAACTTAGATGAGTCTGGTTCTGCAACTTTGTCAGGCTATGAAGGGCAGGATTATGCTCTGGTTGAGATTGTAGACCACCAACGTCGCTATAGCAAGGTTGAAAAATAATGAAAAAAAATTGGAATGGATTTGCTAAAAAATCAATTCAAGAGCGCCTAGAGCTAGTTAAGTCTCAGGCGCTTACTACTATTGAATCCCAAGAAAGTCTTGAGCAAAATGAGAATCTCATTCTAGCAGTTGCGGACCAACTGAGTGAAAATGTGGTGGGGACCTTCTCGCTTCCATACTCAATAGTTCCAGAAGTTCTAGTAAATGGTCAAGAGTACACCGTTCCTTATGTGACCGAAGAGCCATCCGTCGTTGCTGCGGCTAGTTTTGCTAGTAAGATTATCAAACGTGCGGGTGGTTTTACTGCTCAGGTTCATCAACGCCAAATGATTGGTCAGGTAGCTCTTTATCAAGTTCCAGATAGGTATAAAGCATGTCAGGCTATTCTGAGTCAGAAAGCAGAGCTGCTCGAACAAGCAAACCAAGCCTATCCCTCTATTGTCAAACGTGGTGGTGGAGCGAGAGAGCTAACAGTTGAGAAAATTTCTGGTGAGGCTGACTTTTTAGTGGTTTATCTCCATGTGGATACTCAGGAAGCCATGGGAGCTAATATGCTCAATACCATGCTTGAAGCTTTAAAACCAAGTCTAGAGGCTCTAAGTCAAGGGCAAAGTTTAATGGGCATTTTATCCAACTATGCAACAGATTCTCTAGTAACCGCAACTTGTCGTATTGCCTTTCGTTATTTGAGTCGCCAGAAGGATGAAGCGCGTGAACTAGCTGAAAAAATGGTTTTAGCCAGCCAGTTTGCTCAAGCAGATCCTTATCGAGCAGCTACTCACAATAAGGGAATCTTTAACGGAATCGATGCTCTCTTGATTGCTACTGGAAATGATTGGCGTGCCATTGAAGCGGGAGCACATGCCTATGCGAGTCATGATGGTTCCTATCGAGGTCTTAGTCGTTGGACGATGGATTTGGAAACAGAAGAACTGATTGGAGAGATGACTCTGCCGATGCCAGTTGCTACCAAGGGTGGATCAATTGGTCTCAATCCTCGAGTTGTTCTCAGCCATGACTTGCTAGTCATCCATCAGCTAAGGAATTGGCTCAAATTATCGTGTCAATTGGTCTTGCACAAAACTTTGCAGCTCTTAAAGCTCTGATCAGTACAGGGATCCAGCATGGACACATGAAACTTCAAGCAAAATCTCTAGCGCTTTTAGCAGGTGCGACTGAGGCAGAAGTACCTAAACTAGTGGAAAGCTTGATTGCTGAAAAAACTTTTAATCTAGAAAAAGCACAAACTCTTTTGAAAAAATTTAGATCATAAGAAAAACTCAGACTGATTCAGTCTGAGTCTTTTTGTTTAAATACTTTTTCCTGGTAGGAGGGAAACTGGTAAGAAATAACCGGTTGTGGCAACTTCTTTTCCTTCGATTTTTTGAAGTAGTAAATCAACTGTCAGGCGAGCAATTTCTTCCAAAGGTTGTTTAATGGTAGTAAGGTGAGGATAGAAATTCTCGATAAAATAAGTTCCATCATAACCAATAACCTTAAGTTGTTCTGGAACAGAGATACCAAGTTCCTGAGCAATCTTCATTACCAAGATGGCAGTCAAATCATCCGATGCGAAAATAGCATCTGGTTTTTGTTTGGTCAGGATACTTTTGATTTCCATTTCCTTGCGGAGGGGTGAAAAGTCACTGGAAATATTGATAATGGGAGCTTTTGGGAAGATAGAAGCAAAGCCTGCATGGCGAAGTCCAGTTGGTGAATTGGAGTTGTCATTACCTGTAATCATAATAACAGACTTAGCTCCAGTTTTCTCTAAAGTTTGAGCTGCAAGGACTCCACCAGCATAGTTATCAGAGGAAACGACAGGAATGTCCGGCGATAGGTTTCGGTCAAAAGAAATGATTGGTGCTGTGACGCGATTGTAGTCTTCAATTCCCAAGTTATGACTACCAGAGATGATTCCATCCACTTGGTTGGCTTCTAGCATTTCAAGATATTCACGTTCTTTTTCCGAATCGTGCTCACTGTTACAGATGATTGTCTTGTAGCCTTTTTTGAAGAGTTCGTGTTCCAATTTGTCAATCAATTCAGCATAGAAAACATGGCTGATTTTTGGGAAGATCAACCCAATTAACTTGGCTGATTTCCCTTGGAGGCTACGAGCAAGGTTGTTGGGTTTGTAGCCTAACTCCCGCATAGCGTCATTGACCTTTTGAATGGTTTTTTCTGACAGATAACCTTTTTTATTGATGACACGTGAAACAGTAGTAGGGCTGACGCCAGCTAATTTTGCGACATCAGTTAGTTTTGCGACCATATTCTAATTCGTAGTATGTTCCAGTTGGGTTTCCAGATTTAATGAGGATTCCATTTTGATCTTCATGAGGGAAGACACGACCAGAAAATACTTTTTCTCCTTTATTGATGAAAATTTCAAAGACTGAATTATCGATGAAGATATTTACAGTAGTAGCTTGGTTGTCGATTGAACATGAGCGAGTAGTTCCAAATTCTTGAGCATATTGCTCACCTGCTTGACTGCGGTCAACAGTAACTTGACCATTGACAAGGTCAAAATTGATAGAGAGTCCCTTGCCATCTTTATCAGCAAGAAGAACGATTTCACTTTGACTATTAGCTGCTAAGTTAAGCTCGAGCTCGTAGGTGTTTTTGGTTTCAGAACGATTTGAAAATTCCTCTTTTGAAGCACGGAGGTCTTTGATGGCTGCTACAGGATACTGATAGAGTTTGCCATCTTTAATGGTTAATTCTTTTACCAAAGAGAAAGTTCCTTGGTGATCAAAGCGATCAGATGGATAAGAAACATCTGGTAAACCAAGCCAGCTAACTGCCAAGGCACGTCCATCAGGAGCATTGAAGGCCTGAGTAGCATATGCTTCGAAACCATAGTCTAGATTGTGTAGTTCAGACACATCTACCAAACGAGCATTTTCAGGATCGAAGGAAGCACCGATTTTATACATATTTGGATAGATATTGTCATAGTCAAGGACCTTTTTGTCCAAACCTTGTGGACAGTAGAGAAGGACAGGCTGTTCTCCAACAAAGACGAGGTTCGGGCACTCCATCATATAGGCAGTACGGTCATTGTTGAAATCCAAATCACCAACTTCTTGCCAGTTTGTATAATCGTTATCGACCGCTTTGTAGAGACGGACAAAACCTTTTTTCTCCAAGTCTTGACCACCAACGATAGCGTAGTATTGTCCTTTAAAGTTGAAAATCTGTGGATCGCGGAAGTGGTCGGTAGCATCAGCTGGTTGATCAATCAAGAGCTTATCAATCTTTTTAATACTTCCATCCTTATCCATCAAGGCACCAATCTGATAAGGGTGGCGAACCCAATTTTCATCACGGACATTTCCTGTATAGAATAGGAACAATTGATCACCAAACTGCATAGCAGATCCTGAGTAAGCGCCGTGGCTATCCAGTGGAGTATCAGGTAAGATTTTTACACCTGTTTCAGTAAAGTGCACCAAATCGTCACTCTCAAGTTGAACCCAAGATTTCAAGCCGTGGGCTGCTCCAAAGGGGAAGTTTTGGTAAAAGACAATCCACTTACCATCAAAATAAGAAAAACCGTTCGGGTCGTTAAGGAGTCCTTCCTTTGGTTCAATGTGATAGCTGACATGCCATGGGGATTGCGCCATCTTTTCTTGGATTTCTTTTCTTTCTTCTTGTGTCCAATCTTCGTAACGTCTGTAACGACGTTCAGTAGTCCATTTCATTTCTATTTCCTCCATAAAATTCTACTATCTTTATAGTAAACGTTTCCTTATAAAAAAGCAAGTCTTTTACACTAAATTAACGAAAAAAATATCAAACGTTTGACAGAATGTAGAAGCACTATTTTATGAAAAATAATGAAAATATGAAAGTTTTTGAAAATTTAAAAGTAAAAACCTTGAGTTTATAGGGTATTTATTGCTGTATTGATGAAAAAAATAGCAAAAACAATCAAAAAATAAAAATTAGCAAAATTTTTTCTGCAAAACGCTTGACATATTTTTTAAACGTGATAGAATAATATTCGTAGGGCGGATAAAATCGCTTTCAAACATTTTACAAATTTTTTATAAGGAGATTTTTGCAAATGACGAATACAGAAATTGCAAAAAAAGTCATCGAAGCCTTAGGTGGACGTGAGAACGTTAATAGTGTAGCTCACTGTGCGACTCGTCTTCGCGTCATGGTTAAAGATGAAGCGAAAATTAACAAAGATGCTATCGAGAGCTTGGAAAAAGTTCAAGGAGCTTTCTTTAACTCAGGTCAATACCAAATCATCTTTGGTACTGGTACAGTAAACAAGATGTACGATGAAGTCGTAGCTCTTGGCTTACCAACTTCTACTAAAGCTGAGATGAAAGCAGAAGCTGCTAAACAAGGAAATTGGTTCCAGCGTGCCATCCGTACTTTCGGTGACGTCTTCGTTCCAATCATTCCAGTTATCGTAGCAACTGGTCTCTTCATGGGTGTTCGTGGACTCTTGAATGCTCTTGGAATGACACTTCCAGAGGATGTGACAACTTACACTCAAATCTTGACTGACACAGCCTTCATTATCTTGCCAGGTTTGGTTGTTTGGTCAACCTTCCGTGTATTTGGTGGTAACCCAGCCGTTGGTATCGTTCTTGGTATGATGCTCGTATCTGGTTCGCTTCCAAATGCCTGGGCTGTTGCTTCTGGTGGTGAAGTAACTGCTATGAACTTCTTCGGATTTATCCCAGTTGTAGGTTTGCAAGGTTCAGTTCTTCCAGCCTTCATTATCGGGGTTGTCGGAGCTAAATTTGAAAGCTGTTCGTAAAGTTGTTCCAGATGTACTTGACCTCTTGGTAACACCGTTCGTAACACTCCTTGTAATGTCAATCCTTGGATTGTTTGTTATCGGACCAGTATTCCACGTTGTTGAAAGCTATATCCTTATTGGAACAAAAGCTATTCTTAACTTGCCATTCGGACTTGGTGGTTTCTTGATTGGTGGAGTTCACCAATTAATCGTCGTATCAGGTGTTCACCACATCTTCAACTTGCTTGAAGTTCAATTGCTTGCTGCTGACCATGCTAACCCATTTAACGCTATCATCACAGCTGCCATGACTGCTCAAGGTGCTGCAACAGTAGCCGTTGGTGTGAAAACTAAAAATCCTAAACTTAAAACACTTGCTTTCCCAGCTGCTCTTTCTGCCTTCCTAGGTATTACTGAGCCTGCTATCTTCGGGGTTAACTTGCGTTTCCGTAAACCATTCTTCCTTTCATTGATCGCTGGTGCAGTCGGTGGTGGACTTGCTTCAATCCTTGGTCTTGCTGGTACTGGTAATGGTATCACAATCATCCCTGGTACAATGCTTTACATTGGTAACGGACAACTTCCACAATACCTTCTTATGGTAGCTGTATCATTCGCTCTTGGTTTTGCTCTTACTTACATGTTTGGTTATGAAGATGAAGCAGAAGTGGCTTCAGAAGCTACAACTGAACGTTTGGCTGACGAAGCAGTAACTGGTACTGTTGTTGCACCTAGCGAAGGTGTCATCCAAACACCAATCGTTGGTGACGTAGTTGCCCTTTCAGACGTGAATGACCCAGTCTTCTCAAGTGGAGCTATGGGACAAGGTATCGCTGTAAAACCTAGTCAAGATGTTGTTTACGCACCAGCTGATGCTGAAGTGACAATCGTCTTCCCAACAGGACATGCTTATGGTTTGAAAACTGCAAATGGAGCAGAAATCTTGATTCACGTGGGTATCGACACTGTTTCAATGAACGGTGAAGGATTTGACCATAAAGTTGCTCAAGGTGACAAGGTTAAAGCTGGAGATGTTCTTGGAACATTTGACTCAGCTAAGATTGCTGCTGCAGGTCTTGATAATACAACAATGGTTATCGTGACAAACACTGCGGACTTTGCTTCAGTAAATCCAGTTGCTTCTGGATCAGTTGCTAAGGGGGATGCAATCATCGAAGTTAAAGCTTAATACTCTTCGAAAATCAAATTCAAACTGCGTCATACTCGCTTTGCCGTACTCAAGTACTGCCTGCAGCTCGATTCCTAGTTTGTTCTCTGATTTTCATTGAGTACACTACTTTCGATTTAATAGATCAAAAACGAACAAATGTCATGTTTGTTCGTTTTTGATTGAATCTTAAAATTTACAGAGGAAAAACTAAAATATTGAGCAACTTTTCCTTCATGAAATATGCTATAATAGAGAAAATAAAAACTAGAGGTTTATCATGACAAAATTATATGGAAGCTTGGAAGCGGGCGGTACAAAATTTGTCTGTGCTGTCGGTGATGAAAACTTTAACATTGTAGAAAAAACACAATTCCCAACAACAACTCCTATCGAGACAATCGATAAAACTATCGAGTTCTTTTCAAAATTTGATAATCTTGCAGGTCTTGCAATTGGTTCATTTGGTCCAATTGATATCGACAAAAATTCAAAAACTTACGGTTTTATCACAACTACACCAAAACCTCACTGGGCGAATGTTGACTTACTTGGTGCTCTCCGTCGCACTCTAAATGTACCAATGTACTTCACAACAGACGTAAACAGTTCTGCCTACGGTGAAGTAGTAGCACGTAATAACGCAGGTGGACGAATCGAAAACTTGGTTTACTACACAATCGGTACAGGTATCGGAGCTGGTGTTATCCAACGTGGTGAATTTATTGGTGGTGTTGGGCACCCTGAGATGGGTCACTACTATGTAGCAAAACACCCAATGGATGAGGAGAAAGAATTTAACGGTGTTTGTCCTTTCCATAAGGGATGTTTAGAAGGTTTTGCAGCTGGTCCAAGCTTGGAAGCTCGTACAGGAATTCGTGGTGAGAACATCGAACTCAACAGTTCTGTATGGGATGTTCAAGCCTACTATATCGCTCAAGCAGCTGTAAATGCAACTGTAACCTTCCGTCCAGACGTTATCGTATTTGGTGGTGGTGTTATGGCTCAACAACACATGCTTGACCGTGTACGTGAGAAATTCACATCCTTGCTCAATGGTTACCTACCAGTTCCAGATGTACGTGACTATATCGTAACACCAGCTGTTGCAGGTAATGGTTCAGCTACACTTGGAAACTTCGTTCTTGCTAAGAGCGTAGCAAAATAAGTATAAAAAATGAGGCCGAGATTTATCCCGGCCTCTTTCTTTAGTCTTTTTCTATTTTGGTTTCCTGATGGAAAATATTTTGCCAAGTTTCGTGTCTGCGCCAGATACTTGTATGAATAGTATCACCAATCTGATAGCGGATGAGTTTTGTCTTCTGACTAATGGACGTTAAGTGAAGTTCCTTGATAGCAGAGGTCAATTCTTTTTCAGCCTTATAGGCTCCCTTGTCTAGTTCTTGTCCATCTTGACGGATATAAATAAAATCCTCAGCCAGTAACTCTTCCAGTTGATTTCCTTGGTCAATCAGTTGCTCTCTCATGAGCAATTTTTTATAGACATTATCTAGGATTTCATCCTCAGGGATTGGGGCTGGTTCGATGTGAATGTCAGTATCAAAGACACCAAATCGTTCTGATAACATAGATTCAACCTGGTCCGCAATTTCGTGACTCTCAAAAACAGAAAGATCTGGGTTCATCTCAAGTGTGATATCCAGATAGATATTGCTACCGTAAGTACGACCGCGTTGTGATTTGACTTTACTAATCTTAGGGATTTCCATGATAGCCTTTTGATAATCTTCAAGCAAGTGTTCATCAAAACCATCAGAAAGGCTGAAGGATGACTCGATAAAGATATCATAGGCAGTTTTGAGGATAAAGAAGGTGATGATAATCGCAACCAACTTATCCACAATTGGATAGTTGAAGCTACTCGCCAGGATAGCGATAGAAGTTCCAAGAGAAGTTACAGCATCTGATAGATTGTCCTTAGCAGCCGCTTTAAGAGCCTTAGATTTAGACTGCTTGCTCAGATGGGTATTGTAGAGATAGACTGCAAACATGATGATCGCAGAGATAACTCCCAACGTCGCCCCAAGTGGGTCGATGACGGTTTGTTCTCGGCTGAGTATTTTTTGGATGGTGTCACGTAGAACATCAAAGCCAACGTAAAACATGATGATGGAAGTGATGAGACTTGCCAAGTCCTCGATTTTCCAGTGACCGAAACGATGGTCTCTATCTGCTGGTTGACGGGCCAATCGAATCCCTATGAGGAGGGCAACATTTCCGATGATATCTGAAACGTTGTTGAAACCATCCGCCACCAAACTGGACGAGTGAAGGAGGTGACCTGCTGCTAACTTAGCTGCTGACAAGAAAAGGTAGGTCAAGATGCTAATAATAGCACCACGCTCAGCTAATTTCAAATTTGAAACTGATTGGTTCATCTAACTCTCTTCCTAGAATTTTTATATTCTATCATTATACTGGTTTTCCATAGAAAATTCAAATGGAGGGGTCGTTATAAAGGGGATACAAATCAGAAAATGCTTTTTTTTTTTTAGGAAAAATGATAAAATTATATAGGATAAATATGGGAGAATAAAATGAAAAAAAATAATTTACTTATTGGGTTTGCATCATTATTTTTTACTGTTTTAGTTTGGTTATCTATGGTTACAAGCGTGAAAAAAGGTATTCCCTTTTCTGATGCTAGTATTTTTGAATACTTTGGATATGCAATGAATCGCGGAGACCTTATGTATGCTAATTTATTTGATCATAAAGGTCCCGTGATTTTTATCGTGAACTATCTAGGTTATTTTATTAGTGGTTCATTAGGCATAAAATTTCTGTATTTGTTTTGTACTTTTTTATTTTTTGTAATTAGTTTTCTGACTTCTAAATTGTTTACAGGAAATAAACAATCGATATTAGTGTTATTCTTACTTTTTTTGGTATATGAACATTTTTTTGATGGTGGTTGGAGTTTAGAAGGGTATATTCTTCCTTTAATTTCATACTCTTTGTATGTGTTTTTTAAAATTTTTTTCATTAAAAAAATAATATAAAAAAATTATGAGATTATATTAGCAGGTTTATGTTTTGCAATTGTATTTTTTTACGAAAAGCAAATATGATTGGGATTTGGCTTATTTTTTTGGCTTTTTATATAATTGTTCATTATGTTACCTTGAAAAAAATTATAAAGAATTGATTAGTACATTAATTAAGTTTTTTTACTGGAGTGTTAATTTTTACAATTCCTCTGTTTCTTTATTTAATTTATAAAGGTATTTTTTTATTGATATGTTGTATCAGTCAATAGGGGTTAATTTTATATACACTACAGAATCTAATAATGGTTCGATGAAGGAAATATTTAAATGGTATTTATCTCAGTCTAATTCATTAAGTTTAAATTTAATAATTCTTATATCATCTTTTTCTATTGTGGAACAAGTATAAATATAAATCGATTCTATACCATGTTGCTTTCTTGTTTTTGTTTGACATTAGCACTTATTTTCGAAACGTAGTTATGGACATTATATTCTTGTAATTATTCCATTCCTAGTACCGTATATTTCTTATATGTTTAATTTATTTAAAAAAATTTTACTGTAAAAGAAATTTACATTGATATTATTAGGTTTATATATAGTATATATAGCGAACATTAATTACGTAAGGGAAAACATAAAAACAAGAGATAGAAACACATCTTATTTACAACAAAGTGTTGCAAGCTATATAAAAAGTAATTCTCGAGCGGAAGACAGAATTTATACTCATCGACAAAATGGGACAATCTATTTATATAGCGAGCGGTTATCTAGTACTAAATTTTTCTTTATTCCAGCAGTAACTAATGATCAAATATTAATCGAAGATTTCAAAAATTCTATTACTGAAAATCCTCCACTTTATATTGTATTTGATACTGAATGGGATTATGGAAAATTAACAGATTCTTTTATAAAAGAATATGTACGTAGTAATTATAAGTTAGAAAAACAGATTGAAACATCTATGATTTATAGAAGAATAGGAAGTTGAGATGAGTAGAAATAATCCGATTTTATATATCGTGATTCCATGTTATAACGAGGAGCAAGTGTTACCTCATACAAATCCGATGTTTGTTGGGAAGATCGAGAAATTGGTGAAGAGTCAAGAGATTCATCCACATAGCAAGGTGATGTATGTGAATGATGGCAGTAAGGATAAAACTTGGGAACTTATTCAAGAATATGCTTCATCGAATCCATTTGTTGTAGGTATTTCTCAAAGTCGAAACCGTGGTCATCAAAGTAGTGTTCTTGCTGGGATGTACGAAGCTGCAAATTTGCGGATATCGTGATTACCATTGATGCAGATGGTCAAGATGATATTGATTGTATGAATCAGATGATTGCTGAATATAAGACTGGTTCAGAGTTAGTCTACGGTGTTCGTGATAATCGAGATACAGACTCAGCTTTTAAACGTATAACAGCAGAAGGTTTTTACAAAGTGATGCATTTATTTGGAGCAGAAGTCGTTTTTAATCATGCTGACTATCGTTTAGTCTCAAAACGATTTCTACAGGAATTATCCAAGTTTAAAGAAGTTAATCTGTTCCTTCGTGGCATTATGCCTCTGGTAGGATTTAAGTATTCCTACGTGACTTATAAACGTCATGAACGAATTGCTGGAGAAAGTCACTATCCACTTTCTAAAATGCTTGGTCTAGCAATGGACGGAATTACGAGCCTATCTATTAAACCCATTCGCTTGATTACCGCAATGGGAGTTGTGACTTCCTTTTTTAGTTTTTTGTTGATCATCTGGGTTTTGTGGAGCAAATTTGCTGGTACAGTTGTGGCCGGTTGGGCTAGTACCTACGCTATTGTAAGTTTACTTGGCGGAGTTCAACTCATTAGCCTTGGTGTAATCGGTGAATATATTGGAAAAATCTATTTAGAAACCAAACATCGTCCAAGATACATTATTAGCGATCGTACTTATGATGGGAATGTTGACTAACTCCACCCCAGCACTTGAAAACTTTTGAAATTCTGATATAATAGAACTACTCAAGGGAGTAGCTGGCGGGAAACCGCGATAGTGTCGTCATTACGAATTATTTCCGGCACTATATTAAACAGCGAGACTTGTTTTTTTAAAAAACAGGTCTCTTTTTTTGTAAAAAGAGGCCAAAAAGGAGGAGACTGTTTTGTCAAAAGAACAAAATAAAGACTTGTTTTACACACAAGCCTCAGAAGAAGTCCTAAAGAACTTGGACTCATCTGTCGAAGGTTTGTCAACTGTTCAAGCTCAAGAACGCTTAGCGGCTTATGGTCGAAATGAGTTAGAAGAGGGCGAAAAACGTAGCCTATTAGCTAAATTCCTTGATCAATTTAAGGATTTGATGATTATCATCTTGCTAGCAGCAGCCGCACTTTCTGTGATTACAGAAGGAATGGACGGTTTAACAGATGCCATTATCATCTTGGCCGTTGTTGTCTTGAATGCTGCCTTTGGGGTTTACCAAGAAGGGCAAGCAGAAGCAGCCATTGAAGCTCTGAAAAATATGTCTAGCCCCATGGCTCGTGTTCGTCGTGATGGTCATGTCATTGAGATTGACTCAAAAGAATTGGTGCCTGGGGACATCGTCTTGCTTGAAGCAGGAGATATCGTGCCTGCAGATATGCGTTTGTTTGAAGCAGCTTCCCTTAAAATTGAAGAAGCAGCTCTTACAGGGGAGTCTGTCCCAGTTGAAAAAGATGTGACAGGACTTGTTGAAGCAGATGCAGGTATCGGGGATCGTGTCAATATGGGTTACCAAAACTCAAACGTAACATACGGTCGTGGTATTGGTGTCGTAACCAATACTGGTATGTATACGGAAGTCGGTAAGATTGCCGATATGTTGGCCAATGCCGATGAGACAGAAACGCCATTGAAACAAAGTTTGGAACAATTATCTAAAGCTTTGACTTACCTCATTGTAGCTATTGCCGCAGTGACATTCCTGGTTGGTGTATTCGTTCGTGGTGAACATCCGTTGGAAGGCTTGATGGTTGCGGTTGCTCTTGCGGTTGCTGCGATTCCAGAAGGTCTCCCTGCCATTGTAACCATCGTTCTATCTTTGGGAACAACAACCCTTGCCAAACGTAATTCGATTGTTCGTAAATTACCAGCGGTTGAAACTCTTGGTTCAACAGAAATCATCGCGTCTGATAAAACAGGTACCTTGACTATGAACCAAATGACGGTTGAAAAAGTCTATACTAACGGTCAATTGCAAAGTGCAGCAACAGAAATTGGAGCTAGCAACAATACCCTTCGTATTATGAACTTTGCCAATGATACAAAGGTAGACCCATCTGGCAAGTTGATTGGGGACCCAACGGAGACTGCATTGGTACAGTTTGGTCTGGACCACAACTTTGACGTTCGTGAAATCTTGAAGGATGAGCCACGTGTGGCTGAATTGCCATTTGACTCTGATCGTAAGCTCATGTCTACCGTCCATAAGGAAGCAGACGGTTCTTACTTTATCGCTGTTAAGGGTGCCCCTGACCAATTGCTCAAGCGCGTGACTCGTATTGAAGTCAATGGGGAAGTTCGCCCAATCACAGAAGAAGATAAAAATGCTATCCTTGCAACTAACAAAGAATTGGCCAAACAAGCTCTTCGTGTCTTGATGATGGCTTATAAGACAAGCAATGAAATCCCAACCTTGGAATCTGAAATTGTTGAATCTGATCTCATTTTCTCTGGTTTGGTCGGCATGATTGACCCTGAGCGTCCAGAAGCTGCAGAAGCTGTTCGTGTCGCTAAGGAAGCAGGTATCCGTCCAATCATGATCACAGGTGACCACCAAGATACAGCGGAAGCTATTGCCAAACGTCTCGGAATCATCGATCCAAATGATACAGAAGACCATGTCTTCACGGGTGCTGAATTGAATGAACTCACTGATGAAGAATTCCAAAAAGTCTTCAAGCAATACTCTGTATACGCACGTGTATCACCTGAGCACAAGGTTCGTATCGTGAAAGCATGGCAAAAAGAAGGTAAAGTTGTTGCCATGACAGGTGATGGAGTCAACGATGCGCCATCACTTAAGACAGCTGACATCGGTATCGGTATGGGGATTACAGGTACAGAGGTTTCTAAGGGTGCTTCTGATATGGTCCTTGCCGATGACAACTTCGCAACCATTATCGTAGCGGTTGAAGAAGGACGTAAGGTCTTCTCAAATATCCAAATCCATTCAATACCTCTTGTCTGCCAATATGGCTGAGGTCTTCACGATTTTCTTTGCAACTCTCTTTGGTTGGGATGTGTTGCAACCAGTGCACCTTCTCTGGATTAACTTGGTAACAGATACTCTACCAGCCATCGCTCTTGGTGTGGAACCAGCTGAGCCAGGCGTTATGACCCACAAACCTCGTGGGCGTAAATCTAACTTCTTTGATGGTGGTGTCTTTGGAGCCATTATGTATCAAGGTGTCTTCCAAACTATGCTGGTTCTAGGTGTTTATGGTTGGGCGATTCTTTTCCCAGAGCATCAAGTTCAATCTGAAATTCACGCAGATGCCCTTACCATGGCCTTTGCAACTCTTGGTTTGATCCAGTTGCTCCATGCCTTTAACGTCAAGTCTGTTTACCAATCAATCTTTACGGTTGGACTCTTCAAGAATAAGACCTTTAACTGGTCAATTCCAGTTGCCTTCATCCTCTTGATGGCTACGATTGTGGTTCCAGGATTTAACAGCCTCTTCCACGTTTCACATTTGAGTTTGACTCAGTGGATGGCAGTTATTGTAGGTTCGCTCTTAATCGTTGTTCTTGTTGAGATTGTCAAAGCAGTTCAACGTGCACTTGGAAAAGATAAAAACGCCATTTAAACATTGAAAAGTCATCTTCGGATGGCTTTTTTGCTTTTATATAAAGATAAACTGAACAAGATTTTTATGCTATAATCAAGTAGAGATAAAGATGGAGGAAAGAAGATTTGGAAAAGAAAATCGTAAGAGATATGATATTTTTATCACAGGTATCTCAGCCTGCTAGTCAGGAGGATTTACCTCTAGCAAAGGATTTGCAAGATACTCTGCAGGCTAATCGAGAGACCTGTGTTGGACTAGCAGCCAATATGATTGGGGTGCAAAAACGTGTCATTATTTTTAATATCGGCATGATTCCCATGGTTATGTTTAATCCCGTCCTCAAATCTTTTGAAGGGCCTTACGAGACCGAGGAAGGATGTTTGTCTCTGACAGGTGTCAGACCGACCACTCGGTATGAACAGATTACCGTGGCTTATCGGGATATCCATTGGCAAGAGCAGACCATTACCCTGACAGGTTTCCAGCTCAGATCTGTCAGCATGAACTGGATCATTTAGAAGGTCGTATTATTTAGGCTCAAATCCTTGGTAGTCATAAAAAAACATGCTACACTAAGACTATGAAAATTCTAATCCCTACTGCAAAAGAAATGAATACAAATGTTCCTAGTTTAGAAGCAAATCCCTTGCGTCCTGAAAGTCAGGCAGTGCTGGATGAATTGGCCAGGTATTCTGCCCAAGAGCTGGAGAAGTTTTACAAAATATCTGCCGAAAAAGCGCAAGAGGAGTATGACCATATCCAGGCCTTGAAAAATGAAACTGCGACAAACTATCCAGCCTTGCACCTCTTTGATGGACTCATGTATCGCAACATCAAACGGGACAATCTCACCAAGGAGGAGCAAATATATCTGGAGAAACACCTCATGATAACGTCAGCTCTCTATGGTGTGATTCCAGCCTTTGAACCGATTGCGCCTCACAGACTGGACTTTTTGATGAAACTCAAAGTCGCTGGAAAAAGCTTAAAAAGTCATTGGAAGGTGGCCTATGAGGAGTCAATGAAAGACCAGGAGTTAATCTTTTCCTCTCTTGTCTTCAGAGTTTGAAACTGTCTTTCCTAAAGAAATCCGTGAGAAAATGGTGGCCTTCAAGTTTATGGAAGAGCGAGATGGTAAACTAAAAATCCACTCAACCATTTCTAAAAAAGCTAGAGGGGCTTTCTTAACAGCCTTGATGGAAAATCAGGCAACCTCAGTTGAAGAGATTAAAAAGCTCAGCTTTGCGGGTTTCAATTATCGAGAAGACTTGTCTAGTGATAAGGAATTGGCTTTTGTGAAATAGATTGAAAATAGAGAGAGTGGGACAGAAATCGGTAATTCGTTAGAATTCGATTTCGTCGTCCCACCTCCGCACAGTTGAGTAGGGCTGTAAAAGCTGATGAAATCAGCGTAGTTAGAGCCCACTCAACCACTGCGTCTTGCTCGACAATCCAAAGGCAATTGAGAGGCTAGGACTTTTGTTCCAGCCTCTTTTTGTGATTTGGTGCTCCTATTTTTAGTTTAGAATGGTAGGAATTTTCTCACAATTTTGGTATAATAGAGCCATTAGAAAAATTCGAGGAGACAAACATGTCAGTTAAGATTGCTTTACTTGGATTTGGTACAGTAGCCAGTGGTGTACCATTCTTGCTAAAGGAAAATGGAGAAAAAATTGTTCAAGCAGCACATTCAGAAATTGAAGTAGCCAAAGTTTTGGTCAAAGACGATGAAGAGAAAGCCCGCTTGCTTGAAGCAGGAAATGATTTTAATTTTGTAACAAATATTGACGAAATTTTGTCAGATAAAGACATCGCGATTGTTGTTGAGTTGATGGGACGTATCGAACCGGCAAAAACATTTATCACTCGTGCCTTAGAAGCAGGGAAACATGTCGTGACAGCCAACAAGGACCTTTTGGCTGTTCATGGTGCAGAATTGCTTGAGATTGCCAAAGCTCATAATGTTGCTCTTTATTATGAAGCAGCTGTTGCGGGAGGAATTCCAATCCTTCGTACCTTGGTTAACTCACTAGCATCAGACAAAATCACTCGTGTTCTTGGTGTTGTCAATGGAACATCTAACTTCATGATGACCAAAATGGTAGAAGAAGGCTGGTCTTATGCTGATGCCCTTGCTGAAGCTCAACGACTTGGCTTTGCTGAAAGTGATCCTACCAATGACGTTGACGGGATCGATGCAGCCTACAAGATGGTCATCCTCAGTCAGTTCGCCTTTGGAATGAATGTTAAATTTGAAGATGTTGCCCACCAAGGAATCCGCAATATCACTCCAGAAGATGTAGCAGTAGCTCAAGAGCTTGGTTATGTTGTGAAATTAGTAGGTTCTATCGAAGAAACAGCTTCTGGTATTGCTGCTGAGGTTACGCCAACCTTCCTTCCTAAAGCACATCCACTTGCAAGTGTTAACGGTGTTATGAATGCGGTCTTTGTGGAATCTATCGGTATCGGCGAGTCTATGTACTATGGACCAGGTGCAGGTCAAACCAACTGCAACAAGTGTTGTAGCTGATATTGCTCGTATCGTTCGTCGTTTGAATGACGGTACCATTGGAAAAGCCTTTAACGAATACCATCGTGACCTTGTTTTGGCTCAGCCAGAAGATGTCAAAGCCAACTACTATTTCTCAATCTTGGCTCCAGATTCAAAAGGTCAAGTCTTGAAATTGGCTGAGCTCTTTAATGCGGAAGATATCTCCTTCAAGCAAATCCTTCAAGATGGTAAGCAAGAAGGCAAGGCTCGTATTGTCATCATTACCCATAAGATCAACAAGGCGCAGCTTGAAAATATTACAGACGCTTTGAAGGGTGTAGCTGAATTTGAACTTCTCAACACCTTCAAGGTTTTAGGAGACTAAGATGAAGATTATTGTACCTGCTACAAGTGCCAATGTGGGTCCTGGTTTTGACTCTGTTGGTGTAGCTGTAACTAAGTATCTAGAAATTCAGGTTTGTGAGGAACGTGAAGAATGGATGATTGAGCATCAACTAGGCAAATGGATTCCACGCGACGAACGTAATCTTTTGCTGAAGATTGCTCTACAAATTGTTCCAGACCTACAACCCAGACGCCTGAAAATGATCAGTGATATTCCACTTGCGCGTGGACTTGGTTCTTCTAGTTCAGTCATCGTTGCAGGAATTGAGCTGGCAAATCAATTAGGAAACCTAAAATTAACGGATCACGATAAGTTGCAATTGGCGACTAAGATTGAAGGACATCCTGATAATGTTGCACCTGCTATCTATGGAAATCTGGTCATTGCCAGCTCAGTCGAGGGTCAGGTTTCAGCAGTTGTAGCGCCTTTCCCAGAGTGTGCCTTTCTAGCCTACATTCCAAATTATGAATTGCGTACTCGAGATAGTCGTGGTGTCTTGCCTAAGAAACTCTCTTACAAGGAAGCTGTTGCGGCAAGTTCTATCGCCAATGTAGCGATTGCAGCCTTGCTGACTGGAGACATGGTCAAAGCAGGCCAGGCGATTGAGAGTGACCTTTCCATGAGCGTTACCGTCAAGAACTGGTGAGAGAATTTGCGACCATCAAAAAAGTTGCCAAGAGAAATGGTGCTTATGCGACCTACCTCTCTGGTGCTGGGCCTACTGTTATGGTCCTGGCTGATCCTGACAAGATGCCAAAGATTAAGGCAGAGCTTGAAAAGCAACCTTTCAAAGGCAAGTTTCATGATTTGCAAGTAGATACACAAGGCGTTCGCGTCGAAGAAAAATAAACATAGCGATAGGATGGGGAAATTCTTTACTAGAGGGCTTCCTGTCCTTTTTTTGAAAATGAAAGATGGGAACTGAACTATTTCCCGTGTTTAGTGACCGACAGACGGTCAAGGAGGATTTGAAATGGCAGAAATATATCTAGCAGGTGGTTGTTTTTGGGGCTTAGAAGAGTACTTTTCACGTATTTCTGGAGTGTTGCAAACCAGTGTTGGTTATGCCAATGGTCAGGTAGAAACCACCAATTATCAACTGATCAAAGAAACAGATCACGCAGAGACTGTTCAAGTTATTTATGATGAAAAGACAGTCTCGCTTCGTGAGATTTTACTCTATTATTTCCGAGTTATCGATCCACTATCTGTCAACCAACAAGGAAATGACCGTGGTCGTCAATACCGCACAGGGATTTATTACAAAGATGAAGAGGATTTACCGACTATCTATGCTCTTGTCCAAGAGCAGGAGCGCATGCTTGGACGCAAGATAGCAGTAGAAGTGGAGAAGCTTCGTCACTATATCCTGGCTGAAGACTATCACCAAGACTATCTCAAGAAAAATCCTGGTGGTTATTGCCATATCGATGTGAGGGATGCTGAAAAACCACTGATAGATGCCGCCAACTATGAAAAACCGAGTCAGGCAGTTTTACGAGAACAACTGTCTGAAGAGTCCTACCGAGTTACGCAAGAGGCAGCGACGGAAGCTCCCTTTAGCAATGCTTATGACCAAACTTTTGAGGAAGGGATTTATGTTGATATCACGACTGGTGAGCCCCTCTTCTTTGCCAAGGATAAGTTTGCTTCAGGCTGTGGTTGGCCAAGTTTTAGCCGACCAATCTCTAAAGAGCTTATCCGTTACTATCAAGACTTGAGTCACGGGATGGAGCGAATTGAAGTCCGTTCACGTTCGGGTAATGCTCACTTGGGACATGTCTTTACAGATGGACCTCAGGAACTAGGTGGTTTACGCTATTGTATCAATTCTGCCTCTTTACGATTCATTGCTAAGGACGAAATGGAAGAGGCTGGATATGGCTATCTACTTCCATATTTGAACAAATAAAAAAGATGGTGGATTTTCCACCTTCTTCATTTTGAAAATAGAAGGGACATATGAAACAATTACTTTCTTACTTAAAACCCTACCTCAAGGAGTCTTTTCTAGCACCTTTGTTTAAATTGCTAGAAGCTGTTTTTGAACTCTTGGTTCCCATGGTGATAGCTGGGATTGTCGACCAATCTATCCCCCAAAAAGATCAGGGACATCTCTGGATGCAAATGGGTTTCCTCTTTGTTTTTGCGGTTATCGGCGTTTTGGTAGCCTTAGTTGCTCAGTTTTACTCAGCCAAGGCAGCAGTAGGATTTGCCAAGGAGTTGACCAATGACTTCTATCGTCATATTCTTTCCTTGCCCAAGGATAGTAGAGACCGTTTGACGACTTCGAGTTTGGTGACACGTTTAACATCAGATACCTATCAGATTCAGACAGGGATTAATCAATTTTTACGTCTATTTTTAAGGGCTCCCATTATCGTCTTTGGGGCTATCTTTATGGCCTATCGTCTCTCGCCTGAATTGACCTTCTGGTTTTTGGTCATGGTCTCCATTTTGTCCTTTGTCATTGTCGTGTTATCACGCTTGGTCAATCCTCTCTATAGTATTTTGAGAAAGAAAACAGACCAGCTGGTTCAGGAAACACGCCAACAGATACAAGGGATGCGCGTGATTCGTGCCTTTGGCCAAGAAAAACGAGAAATCGAGAACTTCCAAGTACTCAATCAAGTCTATACAGCTATCCAAATGAAAACAGGATACTGGTCCAGTCTCTTGACCCCCTTAACCTATTTGATCGTCAATGGAACTTTGCTGGTGATTATCTGGAATGGTTATATTTCTATCCAAGGGGGTTGGCTCAGTCAAGGTGCCTTGATTGCCTTAATCAACTATCTCCTGCAAATCTTGGTAGAATTGATAAAATTGGCCATGCTCATCAATTCACTCAACCAGTCTTATATTTCTGCCAAGCGAATTGAAGAAGTCTTTGCAGAAAAGCCTGAAGATATACTGGCAGAAATTGCTCAAAAAGAAACTTCCTCGAACCAGTCCTTACGAGTTGAACACTTGAGCTTTACCTACCCAGATGCTGCTCAACCATCCTTGCGAAATCTTTCTTTTGATATGCAACAAGGGGAGATTCTTGGAATCATCGGTGGGACTGGTTCTGGTAAGTCAAGTTTGGTACAGGTCCTACTTAGCCTTTATCTGGCAGATAAGGGAAGCATTTCCCTTTATCGAGATGGACGTAGTCCTCGAGATCTTTCTGAATGGCGGTCCTGGATAGCCTATGTTCCTCAAAAGGTTGAACTCTTTAAGGGAACCATTCGTTCTAACTTGACTCTGGGTATGGAAGACCCTGTCTCTGACCAAGAACTATGGCAGGCTTTAGAAATTGCTCAGGCCAAGGATTTTGTCAGTGACAAGGAAGGTCAGCTGGATGCAGAGGTTCAAGCAGGTGGTCGTAATTTCTCAGGTGGGCAAAAGCAACGTTTATCGATTGCCCGAGCAGTCTTGCGTCGAGCACCATTCCTCATCTTGGATGATGCTACTTCGGCTCTTGATACCATTACTGAGTCCAATCTTCTGAAGGCTGTTCAAGATAACCTACCAAACACCAGCTTGATCTTGATTTCCCAACGAACTTCTACTTTGAAAATTGCAGACCAAATTCTTCTCTTGGAGAAAGGGGAGCAATTAGCACTTGGAAATCATAAGGAATTGATGGAGACTAGCCAAGTCTATCGTGAAATCAATGCATCCCAACATGGAAAGGAGGACTAGAATGAAAGGCAAACATGCAATTCAAACCCTTAAACGATTAGCAAAAGATTTAGCTGGCCATCCCATTCTTCTTTTCCTATCTTTCTTAGGAACCATCGCTCAGGTAGCCCTATCAATCTATCTACCAATCTTGATAGGACAGGTGATTGACCAAGTCCTAGTCGATGGTTCATCCCAGCTATTTTGGCAGATTTTCCTCCAGATGATTTTGGTGATCATTGGGAATACGCTGGTACAATGGGCCAATCCTCTCCTCTATAATCGACTGATTTTTTCCTATACCAGAGATTTGCGCGAAAAAATCATTGAAAAGCTTCATCGTCTTCCGATTGCCCTTGTAGATAGACAAGGTAGTGGGGAAATGGTCAGCCGTGTAACGACAGATATCGAGCAGTTGGCAGCGGGTCTGAATATGATTTTCAACCAATTTTTCATAGGAGTTTTGATGATTTTGGTCAGCATCCTTGCTATGCTTCAAATTCATCTTTTAATGACTCTATTAGTTCTGCTCTTAACACCTCTATCTATGGTCATTTCACGCTTTATCGCTAAGAGATCCTACCATCTCTTTCAAAAGCAGACAGAGACTAGGGGGATTCAAACCCAGTTGATTGAAGAATCGCTCACCCAACAGACGATTATCCAGTCTTTTAATGCCCAGGAAGAATTTATCCAAAAACTTCATGAGGCAAATGATAGCTATGCAGGTTATTCTCAGTCGGCTATCTTTTATTCTTCGACAGTCAATCCTTCAACCCGTTTTGTCAATGCCCTCATTTATGCCCTACTAGCTGGTGTTGGAGCCTTGCGCATCATGGCGGGTTCAACTTTGACGGTTGGTCGATTGGTAACCTTTTTAAACTATGTGCAGCAGTACACCAAGCCTTTTAATGATATCTCATCAGTCTTAGCAGAGTTGCAAAGCGCCTTAGCTTGTGCAGAACGTGTTTATACTGTTTTAGAAAGTCCTGAGATTACAGAAACAGGTCTTAAAGAATTGAACAGCGACCAAGTCAAGGGAGCTATTTCCTTTAAGCGTGTTTCTTTTGGTTACAATCCTGAAAAAATCTTGATCAAGGATTTGTCTATTGATATTCCAGCTGGTAGCAAGGTTGCCATCGTTGGACCAACGGGTGCTGGTAAGTCTACCCTCATCAATCTCCTCATGCGTTTTTACCCGATTAACTCAGGAGATATTTTGCTAGACGGTCGTTCTATTTATGACTATACTAGAGCATCTCTTCGACAGCAGTTTGGGATGGTACTTCAAGAAACTTGGCTCAAGCAAGGAACCATTCATGACAATATTGCCTTTGGCAATCCTGATGCTAGCCGAGAGCAGGTCATTGCAGCAGCCAAGGCAGCAAATGCGGATTTCTTTATCCAACAATTGCCACAGGGATATGATACCAAGCTTGAAAATGCAGGGGAATCCTTGTCTGTTGGTCAGGCTCAGCTTTTAACCATTGCCCGTGTCTTTCTAGCCATTTCTAAGATTCTGATATTAGACGAGGCGACTTCATCCATCGATACCCGGACAGAGGTGCTGGTTCAGGATGCCTTTGCCAAACTCATGAAAGGGCGGACAAGCTTTATCATTGCCCACCGTTTATCGACCATTCAAGATGCTGATTTGATTCTTGTCTTGGTCGATGGAGATATTGTCGAATATGGCAATCATCAGGAACTCATGGCGAGAAAAGGTAAATACTATCAAATGCAAGAAGCAGCTGCTTTTAGCCCAGAATAAATGGGAGAGCCTTTATAATGCCAATAAACAACAAGAAAAGTTGCCTTCGGGTGACTTTTTTGTTACAATAGCTAGAAAAATTATCTGGTATGAAAGCTAATACTCAATGAAAATCAAAGAGCAAACTAGGAAACTAGCCGCAGGCTGCTCAAAACACTGTTTTGAGGTTGTAGATGGAACTGACGTAGTCAGTATCCTACACATACGGCAAGGCGACGTTGACGCGGTTTGAAGAGATTTTAGAAGAGTATAATTTAGAAAAGGAGCCTATTGATGAAAGTCTTTCAGCATGTAAATATCGTGACTTGTGACCAAGATTTCCATGTCTACCTGGATGGTATCTTAGCTCTTGAAAATTCTCAAATCGTCTATGTCGGTCAGGAGAATCAAGAGATTCTTAAACAAGCAGATCAAATCATAGACTATCAGGGTGCTTGGATCATGCCTGGTTTGGTTAACTGCCATACTCACTCTGCCATGACAGGCTTGAGAGGGATTCGTGATGATAGCAATCTCCACGAATGGCTAGAGGACTATATTTGGCCGGCAGAAGCAGAGTTCACACCAGAGATGACCACAAAAGCTGTCAAAGAGGCGCTAACAGAGATGCTCCAGTCGGGAACGACAACTTTCAACGACATGTATAATCCTAATGGAGTGGATATAGCGGAGATTTATGAGGCAGTCAAGGCATCCAAGATGCGTTGCTATTTCTCTCCGACCCTCTTTTCTTCAGACATGGAGACGACGGATGAAACCATAGCCAGAACTCGAGCTGTCATCGAGACAATCAAAGGCTATCAAGACCCAAATTTCAAGGTGATGGTGGCCCCTCATTCGCCTACAGTTGTAGTCGAGAATTGTTAGAGGCTAGCTTGAACCTAGCAAAAGAAGAAAACATTCCCCTTCATATCCATGTAGCAGAAACACAGGAAGAGTCAGGGATTATCCTGAAACGTTATGGCAAACGCCCATTAGCCTTTCTAGATGAGCTTGGCTATTTAGACCATAAAGCTGTCTTTGCCCATGGTGTGGAGTTAAATGAAGCAGAAATTACCCGCTTGGCAGATTCGCAAGTCGCTATCGCCCACAATCCTATAAGCAATCTCAAACTAGCCTCAGGGATTGCACCAGTCGTCCAACTTCAAATGGCAGGAGTAGCAGTTGGTATTGCGACTGACTCAGTTGCTTCTAACAATAACCTCGATATGTTTGAGGAAGGACGCACGGCAGCCCTTTTACAGAAAATGAAGAGTGGTGATGCCAGCCAATTTCCAATCGAAACTGCCCTCAAGGCCCTGACCATTGAAGGAGCTAAGGTGTTGGGAATGGAAGATGAGATTGGTAGTCTAGAAGTTGGCAAGCAAGCAGATTTTCTCGTCATCCAGCCCCAAGGAAAAATCCATCTCCAACCTCAAGAAAACATGCTTTCTCACTTAGTTTATGCTGTCAAATCGAGTGATGTTGATGACGTCTACATTGCAGGTGAGCAAGTCGTGAGAGCTGGGAAGGTACTAACAGTAGATTTGTAAGTGATACTCTTTCTAATTTTTTAAAGCCAGGTCGGTGTTGTCTTGGCCTAGTTTAGTATAACGTGTTCATTGAGTGAGTATTTATTGTGTAGGTCGTATAGAAAAAAGAAGACTCTGTAAGGTCTTCTTTTTGTTGCATAATATTTGATTTGAATATTTTTGAGAAGGATAAAGAGCTCTATCCTTTTTTAATCTTAGCACCAACTAAGTCAAGCGTATAATGAAGTGTTTTATCTTTGATAATAAAGAGGGTGATGGCGTAATAGATGCCACAAGCTGCGATTGTAGAAAGAACCATGCTAATCATCTTCATCGTAACTTCATAGCTATGAACTTGGAAGAGGGTTTTAAAAACATAATAAATTGGGATGAAACCAAGTGATACGATTGTGTAGCGAGCCAGAGTTTTAAAAATCTCTTTCAAATCCAATAGTTTGTGTTTTTGAATAAAGCGAATTTCTAGCAGAACTACGATTGATTCAGCTATAATGGTTGTTCCAATGTAGTATGCAGGACTAAAGATATTATTGAAAAGGAGTAGAGAGTTTAGGACTACATTGACACCGCCACCGATAAAGTAAAAGGCAGTCAAACGATTTTCATGGTCATTAATAAAGATAATCTGTTTTCCAAGGATTAATTCGATAGCCCAGATAATGGTACGAAAGGCAAAGATACTCGTTACGATTCCTGCTTCTAGATATTTCTCAGAAGAGTAGATAACTGTAGCATAGGTTCCCAAAACCATAATACCAATACTGGTAGGAACCATGAGGAAGTAAAAGAGGGATGCGCCCTGATTGACCAAATTTTTATAAGAAGTAAAATCTTTTTTTCCTAAATAATAACCAAGTCGTGGGATGCTGACGTTGATAGCTCCACTGAGGACACTAGCGATCAGCATAACGATACTGGAGGCGATGGTGTAGTAGGAGATAAAATTCTCATCAGGTCCTTTAGTGATGAACATACGGTCTAGCAAGGTATAGAGCATATTAGCATTTGCTAGAAGGAGCATGGTTAAGAGTGGTTTAGATGACTTGAGAAGTTCGATGAACTCAATCTTAACAAAGGAAACCTCTCGTTTAATCCATAGGAAGCTAAGTAGATAGTTGATGATAGTTGTCGCACTCATGATTGTGGCATAAGGGACAATATCATCAGGTGTCTTAACGAGGGCAAAGATAGCCACTAACATTCCAATTCGGATAACCAGTGTTTTATAAAGGATAAAAGAATAGTTCTCGTAGGCTTCATTCATCCACTCGATATTCAGAAATTGGAAGAGAGCTTGAATTCCAAGGATATAGTAAAGGATTTTCAGATTGACAATACTAGTATCAAAATGAATAAAGAGGAAATAGATAGCTGTTGTCAGAACTGAAGTAATCAGGGAAATATAGAATAACTTAGAAAAGACATAATTGATCTTATTCTTATCATCCTTAACCTTACTGATAGCTCGAATCCCATAATTATAAATCCCAAAGGCGGCGAGTGGAATGACAAAGCTCGCCCAGGTGTTAGCTGTGTTGAAGTAGCCGTAATTTGATTTACTAAGAATCCGAGTTAGATAGGGATTAGTAATCAGGGGAAAAACGATATTTAAGATATTGACCAGCAAGCTAGCCAAAGCATTTACTTTAATATTCTTCATGAAATTTTCTTTCTTATATTCTAAAATAGATACTAGTATTATATCACATTCCAACGCCATTCTTTTGATAAAATCTGTGAAATCTTGTATAATAGATGGAACTGAAAGTATGAGGTTACGAACTATGAAAATGAAACAAATCAGTGATACGACTTTAAAAATCACCATGTCTTTAGAAGACTTGATGGATCGTGGAATGGAAATCGCAGACTTTCTCGTTCCGCAAGAAAAAACAGAAGAGTTCTTCTATGCAATTTTGGACGAATTGGAAATGCCAGACAGTTTCTTGGATACAGGTATGCTTAGCTTCCGAGTGACTCCTAAGCCAGATAAGGTTGATGTCTTTGTGACCAAGTCTAAGATTGACCAGAATTTGGATTTTGACGATTTGGCAGATCTTCCTGATATGGATGAGTTAGCTAAAATGTCTCCAGATGAGTTTTTGAAAACCTTAGAGAAAACCATGGCAGAAAAAACTAAAGACGATATTGAAGCTATTCAATCTTTAGAACAGGTTGAAAAGGAAGAAGAAGCAGCGCTTAACGAAGCACTTGAAGTAGAAGAAGGAAAAAGAGAACCGTATATCTACTACATCTTGCGCTTTGACGATTTATCTAGTTTGGTTTCTTTTGCCAAAATGGTTGACTATCAAATGGAAACTTCAGAACTCTATAAGATGAATGGCCAGTACTATTTGACAGTCTTAGTTGATGTAGAAAACCAACCTAGCCTTTATCCAGCTTGGTTGTTGGCTCGTATGCGAGAATTTGCGGATGATAGTGATATCAGTCGTTCTGTCCTCCAAGAATATGGGCAACTACTCATTAATCATGATGCTGTTCAAGGACTCCAAAAAGTTTAATCTAGAAAAAGAGGTTGGGACAAAAGATCCCGACCTCACTTTATTAGCAATCAAACTTTGACGCGGTAGATGATTGAACTTTTTGTTCGTCTTTTAGACTCTAAGAAGCTCCTAATCATCCTCGCGGGGCTGGGACTACAAAATCGAGATTTTATCTATCGATTTCTGTCCCACCGCCTTTTGTTATCTTTTCTGTAAAATCTAGTTTTTTAAAAATTGGATTCGGTTTGTATTCAAAAAATTGTTATATTATAATTTGAGAGTGAAATTAAAGTTTGATCATAATTTCATGAAAATTTTCTAAATCATCATCTGAAGCTACAAGGAAGAAAAAGTGGCTAAAAAATAAGCAAACTAGTAGCTTTAATAGAAGAAATGGGATAGAATTGTAGAAGTTGCTTTTCGGTAGCTTATAATCGAATTGGCAGACAAATCTTTTAGGTGTAAATGTTGTTACATCAACGATTTTACTAAACTATTATATTTTTTTGTTTTCAAAGTATAATTTATCTTATATTTGAAACTAGATGAATTTGAATCAGTTTTTAAAAAGAGCCCTCATATAGTTTTTGAATCCTAGCAAATGGTATTCCTACGTCTTCCAATCTTGCTAAAATTGATGAAAAACGATATGATAGAATGAAAAAGAGCGAGGTGAAATATGGACCAAAGACGGATTCAAACAGAAACACAGCAGATACTTGAAGATGTATTAGACAAGGCTTCTTTACAGGAGGGAGCATTATTTGTCTTGGGTTTGTCTTCGAGTGAAGTGCTGGGAGGACACATCGGAAAAGATTCGAGTCAGGAAATCGGTGAACTTATTGTCAAGACTATGTTGGAACTGTTGACGGCTAAGGGAATTCACCTGGCTGTTCAAGGGTGCGAACATGTCAATCGGGCTTTAGTTGTTGAACGAGAAGTAGCTATAAAACATCAGTTGGAGATTGTGAGTGTACTCCCGACCTTACATGCAGGAGGTTCTGGTCAGTTAGCTGCCTTTCGCTATATGAAGGATCCCGTGGAGGTCGAATTTATCAGGGCAGATGCTGGTCTGGATATTGGTGATACAGCTATCGGTATGCATATCAAACATGTTCAGGTACCCATTCGGCCAGTCTTAAGAGAGATTGGTCAGGCTCATGTAACGGCACTTGCTAGTCGACCAAAACTCATTGGAGGGGCGCGTGCTCAATATCCAATAGATCATATTAGGAAGATATAAAATGAATACTAGAAAAATGCAGTTTGAGAGAGTCATTAAATACTCTATTCGGAAGTTCTCGGTTGGTGTCGGTTCTGCGGTTATCGGGACATTTCTTTTGGGGGCAAATAACTTTTTAGTTGAAACTGTTTCAGCAAACGAAGTGGCAACACCCAACCAAGTTCATTACCATTATTTGGCTGAACAAGAATTGACAGAAGCAGAAAAAGCTTTGATCCATCACGAACTCCCTTCTGATTTAAAACAAGATGATCTTGTCTATCTTGTTTACAGAAAGAAGGAAGTGAATTCTCAACAATTGCCGAACACTGGAAGCAAGGAGTTGGCGCTAGCAACTCTTGGATTTGCAACAGCGTCTATGGTTGTTGTGGTGATGTCTAAAAAACACCGTAATAAAATGCTTGGCCTTCTCTTTATTGGAGCTCTAGGTGGTAGTTACTTTATCCCTCAGTCAGCTCAAGCCTTTGAGAATAAAATCTTGGTGTCCTACAATCAAACGATTGCAGCAAGTAGTCAAGAGGACTTGGCAAAAGGTGTCATTCAAATCGAAGGATACGAATACGTCGGTTACTTTAAAGCATCAGACTTCCAAGAACAACCAGAGCAAATGCCGACTGCTAAGGGAACTCAAGAAGAAGGTCATGAAGGCGAATCTCTGGTTCAGCCAGAATTGCCAGCCTACACGGGTGAGATTACAGCCAAAGGCACCCAAGAAGAGGGTCACGAAGGCGAATCCTTGGTTCAGCCAGAATTGCCAGCCTACACCGGCAAGATTACAGCCAAAGGCACCCAAGAAGAGGGCCACCAAGGTGAATCTCTGGTTCAACCAGAAGCTCCAGCTTATACAGGCGAGCTTAGTGCCAAAGGCACCCAAGAAGAGGGCCACCAAGGTGAGTCTCTAGTTCAACCAGAAGAACCGGCTTATAAACCTGAAGAAAGTGCTAAAGGCACGCAAGAAGAGGGTCACCAAGGCGAAGCTTTAGTTCAACCAGAAGCTCCAGCCTACACCGGCGAAATTACAGCAAAAGGAACGCAAGAAGAGGGCCACCAAGGTGAATCCTTGGTTCAACCAGAAGCCCCAGCTTACACCGGCGAGATTACAGCCAAAGGCACCCAAGAAGAAGGCCACGAAGGTGAATCCCTGGTTCAACCAGAAGCCCCAGCTTACACCGGCGAGATTACAGCCAAAGGCACCCAAGAAGAAGGTCACGAAGGTGAATCCCTAGTTCAACCAGAAGCCCCAGCTTACACAGGTGAGATTAGTGCCAAAGGCACCCAAGAAGAAGGTCACGAAGGTGAGTCCCTAGTTCAGCCAGAATTACCAGAGTATACAGTAGCTGAAGCAACTATCACAGAAACTGAAACTGTAGAAGTTCCATATACAAGAGAGTATGTAAATGACGATACTCGCTACACTGACGAAGAAACAGTGATTCAAAATGGCCAAGCAGGAAGTCAGCGGATTCATCGTGTCTATAAGACAGTCAATGGCCAAAAAGTTGGGGACCCAATCAGCACGAGTACAGAAACTGTTAAGGCTCCAGTAAACGAAAAAATTAGTCGTGGTACCAAGGCTATTGAAGGTCAAGTCGAAGAAGTTTCATTTGAAGAAATTCCTTTCGAGACAAAAACAGAAGTAGACAGCACTCTTCCGAAGGGAACAGAAGTTGTTGCTCAAGCTGGTCAAAACGGTAAGAAAAAGATTACCAAAGTCTATAAGACTCTTAAGGGCGTGAAAACTGCAGATGCTCCAACGATTTCAGAGGTAGTTGTTGAAGCAGTTCAAGATCGTATCATCAAAAAAGGTGATCAAATCCTTTCAGAACCAACTTTGACTCTCAATCATATAGACAAAGAAGAATTAGAGCGTAGTGCTAAGGTTCGTTACCAATTGGTAAAACCAACAGGTGTAACCATTAAATCTCTTGAAGTTGTCTTGAAAGACGGAGACACTAGCCTTCAAACAGTCAACATGTCTGAGGGAGATTTGACTACTAATCTTACAAACTTGAAATACTACAAGGACTACAAGATTGCGACCAAGATGGTTTACGATCGTGGAAATGGGAATGAAGAAGTAGTTCTCACGGAAGAACCACTAAGACTTGATTTAAAGAAAATCGAGATTAAAGATATTCTAAGAACGGATTTGATCAAATATGAGAATCAAATCGAAATGGATGAAACTCGACTGACTTCAGTGCCAACCGACTTGTCAAACTATTATCTGAAAGTTACCTCTAATGACCATAAGACCAATCTACTAGCGGTTCAAAATCGAAGAGTCAACAATTGATGGAAAACAAGTCTACAAGGTAACAGCAGTAGCGGAGAACTTGGTTCAACGTAATGCCGATAATCACTTTAATGAAACTTATACCTACTATATTGAAAAACCAAAAGCTAGTCAAGATGGTGTTTTCTACGACTTTGGAGAATTGATCCAAGCCATTCAGGCAAATCCTGCTGGTGAATTTAAACTGGGTCAAAGTATGAGTGCTCGTAACGTTGTTCCTCAAGGGAAATCTTACATTACTTCGGAGTTTACTGGTAAGCTATTGAGTGATGGAGACAAACGTTATGCTATCCATAATTTAGAACATCCCCTCTTCAATGTCATTAATGGTGGGACTATTAAGAACATCAACTTTGAAAATGTAGATATTAATCGTTCTGGTCAAAATCAAATTGCGACGGTTGGATTTAACCTTAAATAAAGGTCTGATTGAAGATATTAAGGTGACTGGTTCGGTTACTGGTAACAATGATGTTGCAGGTATTGTCAATAAGATTGATGAAGATGGTAAGGTTGAAAATGTCGCCTTTATTGGGAAAATCAACTCTTTAGGGAATAACTCGACAGTTGGTGGTATTGCTGGTTCAAACTATATGGGCTTTGTCAATAGAGCCTATGTAGATGCGACTATTACGGCCCAAAATGCCAATGCAAGTATGCTAGTACCATTTGTCACTTATATGCTAAATAGTTGGAAATCAGGTACAAAAGCAAGATTAACCAATTCTGTTGCCAAGGGTATCCTTGATGTTAAAAATACTAGAAACGTTGGTGGTATTGCCTCTAAAACATGGCCATATGGAGCTGTACAAGATAACGTAACATATGCTAAAGTAATCAAAGGTCATGAAATATTTGGTTCTAACGATGTTAACGATGAAGACGGAAGCCCACATATTAAAGACTTATTCGGAGTTATCGGTTATAGCTCTGCAGAAGATGGAACTGGTAAAGATACTAAGAATCCAAGTAGGCTAAAACACTTAACTAAAGACGAAGCTGATGCTCGCGTTGCTGGTTACAATATTACAGCTGATAAATTCATAAGTGAACCTTATGAATTGAACAAGTTGAACAATGTAAGCACTCGTGAAGCAGCTTATGAGTCTATTCAAGACTACAATCCAGACTATAAACTTGCTTATAAGAATATTGAAAAAATACAACCATTCTATAACAAAGATTTTATCGTTAATCAAGCTAATAAACTAGATAAGAGCCACAAGTTAAATACTAAAGAAGTTATTTCTGTTACTCCAATGAATGATAATAACTTTGTAACAGATTTAAGTGTTGCAAACAAAATTATTGTTCACTATGCTGATGGAACAAAAGATTACTTCAACCCATTTTCTAGTGATGAGGGTCTAAGTAATGTTAGAGAATACACTGTAACAGACTTAGGTATTAAATATACACCTAATATCGTTCAAAAAGATCATAGTGTTTTAATTAACGGTATCGTAAATATCTTAAACCCTATCGAGCTTCAATCTGATCCAATTTACCAAAAACTTGGCAGAACTGGACCAAATAAAGTAAATGCGATTAAAAATCTATTCTTAGAAGAAAGTTTCGACTATGTAAAAGCTAATTTAAACACATTAGTAACTAAATTAGTTGAAAATGAAGATCATCAACTTAATAATTCTCCTGCAGCTCAACAAATGATTCTTGATAAAGTTGAGAAAAATAAAGCTGCCCTATTATTAGGTTTAACATACTTAAATCGATACTACGGCGTTAAATTCGGTGATGTTAACATTAAAGAATTAATGTTATTCAAACCTGATTTCTATGGTAAACGTTGATGTTCTTGATAGATTAATTGAAATTGGCTCTAAAGAAAATAATATTAGTGGTTCAAGAACATATGATGCTTTCGGTGAAGTTCTAGCGAAATACACTAAATCTGGAGATTTAAATGGTTTCTTAGACTACAACAGAGGATTATTCACTAATATCGATAATATGAATGATTGGTTCATTGATGCGACTAAGGATAAGGTCTATGTAGTAGAAAAAGCTTCTCAAAATCCAGGAGTTGGCGAACATAAATATCGTGCTTATGACAATTTGACTCGTGGTCTTCATAGAAAAATGATTCTACCTTTGTTGAATCTAGATAAGACAGAAATGTTCCTCATTTCTACTTACGATACGATGTCTTATGGTACAGCTAATAAGTACAATACTACTTTGGAAAAACTTAAACCGGAGATTGATTTAGCCGCACAACGTCAGATTAATTATCTTGATTTCTGGCATCGATTGGCCTTGGATAATGTGAAGAATAGATTGTTCAAAGATATCGTCTATCCAGTTTGGGAAGGATTCTATGTTTGGGGTCATGGTTGGCCAGGCTGGCCTGAACGCTATGGCCAATTCAAAAATAGTACGGAAGTATATGCCCCAATCCGTGAAATCTATGGACCTGTAGGAGAATACTACGGTGATAATGGAGCTGTTGCTGGAGCTTATGCAAGTATTTACGATAATCCAAATGATAATCGTGCCAAAGTAACTTTCGTTATGTCTAATATGATTAGCGAATACGGAGCTTCTGCGTTCACACACGAGACTACACACTTAAATGACCGTCTTGTTTACTTCGGTAATTTTGGTCGTCGTGAAGGTACAAATGTTGAAGCCTTCGCCCAAGGTATGCTTCAATCACCTGCAACACAAGGCCACCAAGGTGAATATGGAGCTCTAGGATTAAACATGGCATTTGAAAGACCTAACGATGGTAACCAATGGTATAATACGAATCCAAATGATCTTAAATCACGTGAAGCTATCGATAACTACATGAAAGGTTATAACGATACTCTGATGATGTTAGACAATCTTGAGGCTGATGCAGTTCTTGGACAAATAGTCAAGAATTGAATAATGCTTGGTTCAAGAAAGTTGATAAGCAAATGAGAGGAAACTCTAAGAACCAATACGATAATGTTCGTGGTCTAAATGATACTGAAAAAGCTATTCAACTTCATTCCGTGAATGACCTAGTAGATAACAACTTTATGACTAACCGTGGACCAGGAAATGGTGTCTATAAACCAGATGACTTTAGTTCTGCCTATGTCAATGTACCTATGATGACAGGTATCTATGGTGGTAACACAAGTGAAGGTGCTCCTGGAGGAATGTCATTTAAACACAATACATTCAGATTATGGGGTTACTACGGATATGAAAAAGGCTTCCTAGGCTATGCTACTAATAAGTATAAACAAGAGGCTAAGGCTGCAGGTAAGAACACCCTAGGTGACGACTTTATTATCAGCAAGATTTCTGAAGGTCGATTTGCAAACTTAGAAGAATTCAAGAAAGCTTACTATAAAGAAGTGAAAGACAAGGCTACAAATGGTTTGACAACCTTTGAAGTAAATGGAACTAACATTTCATCTTACAATGATCTTCTTCGCTTATTCAAGGAAGCTGCTGCTAAGGATGCTGCAACCTTAAAAACAGAGAAGAATGGTAATAAGTCTGTGTCTACAAATAATGTAACCAAACTCAAAGAAGCTGTTTATAAGAAACTTCTTCAACAAACAGATAGCTTTAAAACTTCTATCTTTAAATAATCCCAAACTCTCATCTGCTTAGCAGGTGGGAGTTTTTTGTAATCAAGAAGCTTAATGATTTTCCAAACAGATTTCAAGTATTTTTAGCAAGGTAGGTATATAATAGAGCTATAATACAATATCTATATTCATATGATGAGCGAGAAAGGTGATGAAAATGAAAAAATGGCAAGCAACTGTATTGGTCTGCGCTAGTCTGGTCTGTCTATCAGCTTGTAACAATCAGATGGAGAGCCAAGCTGATAAGCAAAATGGAGACAAAAATGCACAAGTTAGTTCTCAAATTGCAAAACAAGGAGAAGAAGTTCCAGACTTTGGGCTTATGGGAGTTGATGGTAAAACCTATCGCCTATCAGATTATAAAGGCAAAAAGGTCTATCTCAAATTTGGGCATCTTGGTGCTCTATTTGTCTAGCTAGTTTACCTGATACCGATGAGCTTGCAAAAGAAGCAAGTGATGACTATGTCATCTTGACAGTGGTTTCTCCTGGTCAAAAAGGAGAGCAGTCAGAAGAAGCCTTTAAGAAATGGTATCAGGGTTTGGATTATAAAGATTTACCAGTATTGCTAGACCCTTCGGGACAACTTTTAGCGAGTTATGGAGTTCGTTCTTATCCGACTCAGGCTTTTATCGATAAAGAAGGCAAACTAGTTAAGACCCAGCCAGGCTTTATGGACAAGGAAACTATTTTACAGACGTTAAAAAGCATAGATTAGAGGCTCATCATGAATGATAAATTAAAAATAATTGTATTCATAGGAATCATCATTTGCATTATTATTGGACTTTTATTTCTTTTGGAAAAAAGGAGCGCAAGCTACACAAATACCTCTCAAATCGAGAAGGCAGCAGTTAGTCAAGGGCAAAAAGTCACGAAAAAAACTGAGCCAGGTAAAGATGCTGACTTACATGATATTTATCTAGCGGGAGGCTGTTTCTGGGGAGTTGAAGAGTATTTTTCAAGAGTAGCAGGTGTGACAGATGCTGTTTCTGGCTATGCGAATGGTAGAGGAGAAACAACCCAGTATGAATTGATCGGCCAAACAGGCCATGCTGAGACTGTTCATGTGACCTACGATGCCAATCAAATTTCTCTAAAAGAAATCTTGCTCCATTATTTCCGCATTATCAATCCAACTAGTAAAAACAAGCAAGGTAATGACGTAGGAACCCAATATCGCACGGGAGTCTACTATACAGATGATAAAGACCTAGAAGTCATCAATCAAGTCTTTGAACAAGTTGCTCAGAAGTATGACCAGCCTCTAGCGGTTGAAAAGGAATCCTTAAGAAATTTTATCGTGGCTGAGGACTATCACCAAGATTATCTCCAGAAAAATCCAAATGGATATTGCCATATCAATGTCAATCAAGCAGCCTATCCTGTTATTGATGCGAGTAAATATCCAAAACCGAGTGACGATGAATTGAAAAAACTCCTCTCTCCTGAGGAATATGCAGTGACTCAAAACGGTCAAACAGAACGCGCCTTTTCAAATCGTTACTGGGATAAATTTGAAGCAGGAATTTATGTAGATGTAGCAACTGGAGAACCTCTCTTTTCTTCGAAAGATAAATTTGAATCGGGTTGTGGTTGGCCAAGTTTTACCCAGCCTATCAGTCCTGATGTTGCGACCTACAAGGAAGACAAGTCTTATAATATGGTCAGAACAGAAGTCAGAAGCCGAACTGGTGATTCCCACTTAGGACATGTCTTTACAGACGGACCTAAGGACAAGGGAGGGCTACGCTATTGTATTAATAGTCTATCTATCCGCTTTATTCCTAAGGATCAAATGGAAGAGAAGGGTTACGGTTATTTGTTGGAATATGTTGAGTGAACGTGATATTCTTAAAAAGAGTTTTCTAAAAATGTTTTAGTTCATAAAAAGTGTAGAATTTAGACTTTAGAAGTAGAATGTCTTTTCGATAAGCTTTCTTTTATCTAAAAGAAAAAAATGCGTTCAGGAGATTTAGCAGAACGTGTTGGGATTACTCCCGCAAATTTTTGATTTTGAAAACAAGTAAGGCGAAGGGCATCCGTTTTTCAATGATTGAAACTATCTACTAATAACTGGGTCGCTGGATAGGGGTTATATTGGAATATGTGCCAGACTAAAAATGTGGTTCAGCCAATGCTGATCCGCTTTTTTATTTAAAAAATATCAATTTATCTCGAAAATATTTTGTAAAAAAATCAACAAAATATTATAATAAGATTATGAAAACGGAATAAAGGAGATGTCTTTAAGGACAAGAACAAAGCTGATATGGAAGATAGAAAAAAGCTACAAAAATTTGCCATTCGCAAACTGAGTATGGGAGTGGGCTCAGTATTGATTGGACTTGCCTTCATTGGAGGAACACTTGAACCCAAACTGGTTCAGGCTGATGAGACCAAGCAAGTTTCCTTTCACTATTTAGCGGAATCGGAGTTGACAGCTGCTGAACGTGAACTCATTCACCATGAATTGCCACAAGAACTTAGCCAAGAGAGCTATTATCTAGTCTATCGTAAGCAGGGACAATCCGTCTTACCTCAAACAGGAACATTTACCTTCCCCTTGGCTGGTGTAGGTCTTTTGACCGCTAGTTTGGTGGTTTTCCTATTTTCTAAGAAAAAACCTTCGAAGATAGTTGGAGTGTTATTGATTGCTTCTGTAGGTAAGAGTTTATTACTACCTTATCATGTATTTGCTTTTGAGCATAAGGACTTGCTGGCTTATGATCAGACTAAAACCCTTGTGTCTGCAGATGGTTTATCTCAAGGGATTATTGACATTAAAGGCTATGACTATGTCGGCTATTTATTAGAGTCGGATTTAAGAGGAAGAGGCCAAGATCTAACGTCTAGTGGAAATCCAGAAATTCCTGCAAAGCCAGTAAATCAAGCAGCAGTTCATGAAATTTCCGAATTTACAGGTGGTGTATCTGGCGAATCCTTGGTTGAGCCAACAAAACCAACATTTGAAGGAGGAGTCAATGGCCCAGGAGCAGTAGCTGAAGCCTTGCCAGATTATGAAGGTGGTGCAGTTCCAGTTGACACACTGAAACAGGAACGTCCTGACTTCACAGGTGGCGTTAATGGTGAACCGCTTGTTGAGCCTGCCCGACCTAGCTATGAAGGCGGAGTTAGTGGCCAAGGAACAGTATCCGAAGCCTTACCAGAATATGAAGGAGGCGCAGTCCCGTTTGATACTCTGAAACAGGAACGCCCAGAATTTACAAGCGGCGTATCTGGCGACTCCTTGGTTGAGTCAACAAAACCAACATTTGAGGATGGCGTCAATGGCCAAGGAGCAGTAGCTGAAGCCTTGCCAGATTATGAAGGAGGCGCAGTTCCAGTTGATACTCTGAAACAGGAACATCCTGAGCTCACAGGTGGGGTATCAGGCGAATCTTTGGTTGAACCATCTAAACCAACATTTGAAGGTGGAGTCAATGGCCAAGGCGCAGTAGCTCAAGCCTTGCCAGAGTATTCATCAGAATTTAGTAGCCAAAGTGGCGTCCCAGAAGTCCACAACAAACCAGACTTTACAGGTGGCGTATCAGGCGAATCCTTAGTTGAACCAACAAAACCAACATTTGAGGGTGGTGTTAATGGTCAAGGAGCAGTAGCTGAAGCCTTACCAGAGTATACACCAGAATTTAGCAGTCAAAGTGGCATCCCAGAAGTCCATGACAAAGCAGACTTTACAGGTGGCGTATCAGGCGAATCTTTAGTTGAACCACCTAAACCAACATTTGAGGGTGGTGTTAATGGCCAAGGAGCAGTAGCTGAAAGCTTACCAGAGTATACACCAGAATTTAGTAGTCAAAGTGGCCTTCCAGAAGTCCACGAGAAACCTGCCTTTACAGGCGGTGTAACTGGCGAATCCTTGGTTGAGCCACCTAAACCAACATTTGAGAGTGGCGTCAGTGGCCAAGGTGTAGTAGCTGAAAGCATACCAGAGTATGAAGGTGGTGCAGTTCCAGTTGATACTCTGAAACAAGAATGTCTAGAATTTACAGGAGGCGTATCGGGAGAATCCTTAGTCGAGCCAACAAAACCAACATTTGAAGGAGGCGTCAATGGTCCGGGTACAGTAGCTGAAGCCTTGCCAGAGTATGAAGGAGGCGCAGTTCCAGTTGACACTCTGAAACAGGATACACCTAGCTATAGTGGTGGTGTGAATGCCACTGAAGCGCTCGTTCAAGATGCAAAACCGACTCTACATGTTGAAGTCCGAAAAGAGTTGATTCCTAAACAAACTAGGGAAAAGATTGATCCAGACATGCTTGTCGGTGAAACAAGAATCGAGCAAGTCGGTCAAGATGGTGAGAAAGAGATTGTTACCAGCTATGAGGAAAAAGATGGGAGACGTATTTCAGAGCCGAAAGAAATAACACGGATTTTAACAGAAGCTAAAGATCAGATTATCGTCCGTGGTAGTAAGAAAAAGGTAGAGATAAACCTGTACCTGTCCTAACTCTTTCAAATATTACTGGAAATTCGATGGGGCGTTCAGCTCGCTTAAGTTATAACTTGGACAAGGCAGATGGCGTGACCGTTTCAAAAATCAGTGCTACCATTAAAGCTAATGGGCTAGAGGATCAGACTCTTGACTTGACGAGTGATCAGCTGGAAGCAACAGTTGATAATCTGAAACTTTATACGGATTACACCATATCTACAAGGATGGTATACAATCGTGGTAAGGGTGAGGAGAGCACTCTGCTTGAGGACAAGAAGCTTCGTTTAAAACTTAAAAAGCTAGAAATAAAAGATATCAAGGAAACAAGCCTTGTTAAGTTTGAAAATGGCAAAGAGTCTGTGATTCAGCACTTGACAGAAGTGCCAAGAAACTTGGAAGACTACTACCTCAAGATTAGTTCAGAGAGCCATAAGACCAGCCGTTTAGCCATCAAGTCTATTCAAACTGAGAGAATTGATGGAAAAGAATATTATAAGGTGAATGCTGAAGCAACTGACTTGATTCAACGCGATGCTCAGAAAACTTTTGAAGAAGGCTACAGCTACTATCTAGCAAAGTCGAGTACTGCATCTCCTGCTGATCCTGGTGTAAAAGAATACGCTTATCAGGATATCCAAGATTATGATAGCCGCCATGATCAAGCCTATCGAAACCTTGAAAAATTACAGCCTTTCTACAATAAAGAATGGATCGTTAATCAAGGGAACAAGCTGGATCTTGATCACAATCTAGCCAAGAAAGAGGTAGTCTCTGTTATTGCTATGAAGGGGCAAGACTTTGTGACAGACATTTCAGTGGCAGACCATATCATGGTTCATTATGCAGACAAGACCAAGGATGTATTCGCGATTAGTGCTCAGAATTCTGGCTTGACTGCTGTTAAGGAATATAAGATTGCTGACTTAGATGTGCTTTATACTCCAGATATGCTGGTTAAGGACCGTTCAGCCCTTGTTAAGGACTTGACATCTATCCTGAAAACAGTGGACTTACAGTCGGATGGAGTTTATCGAATCCTAGATGATCAAACCACTAGCCTTGATAAGAAGGTTGAGGCAGTGAAGAACTGGTACCTAGAAGAAAGCTTTGCAGAGGTCAAAGCGCAGCTGGGAAGCCTGGTTGATAAGTTACTTACCAATCTAAACTACCAGTGGAATGATTCACCTGCTAGCATGGCTGCCTTGAAGAAAAAAGTTCAGGACAATCAATCAGCTATCATGCTGGGACTTGCTTATCTTAATCGCTATTACGGTATCCGATTTGCGGATTACAATCTGAAAGAACTCATGCTTTTTAAACCAGATTTTTATGGGCAAAATGTGGATATCTTGGATCGATTGATTGAACTTGGTTCAAGAGAGAACAACCTAAAAGGCGACCAGACTCATGAAACCTTTGCCAGAGTCCTAGCCAAAGATACAAAATCTGAAGATTTACATGCCTTCTTAGACTACAACAGACAGTTATTGACGACTGACAAGGATATGAATGACTGGTTTGTGAATGCCACCAAGGGCCATGTGTACATAGCAGAGCGAGCTTCGAAGAATCAAGAAATTGCCAATCGGAAGCATCGGGCTTATGACAATCTTAATAACTGGTTGCATCGCAATATGATTCTGCCTTTGTTGAATGTCAAGAAGGCACAGATGTTCCTGATTTCCAACTACAATACCATTACTTTCGGATCAGCTGATAAATCTGGCAAAACCATAGACCAGATGAAAGCTGACATTGATCTAGTAGCGGACCGCCAGTTGACTTACTTGGATTTCTGGTATCGACTTGCTGCTGATGAAGTTAAAGACCGTATGGTTAAGAGTGACTTTAATGTAGCTACACCAGTTTGGGAAGGCTATCGCGTTGATGGACGTGGCTGGGTAGAGCGTTATGGACATACCAGTGGTATGGAAGACTACGCGCCAATTCGTGAGGTATTTGGACCAGCAGGTCGCTACTATAAAGACAATAAGCTAGGAGCTTATGCCTCTATCTATCCAAAGATAAATGCCAGAGATGCTGTTCACTTTGTGGAAATCGATATGATGAGTGAGTATGGCTTGTCTGTCTACACCCATGAGACAACTCACGTCAACGATCGCATTGTCTATCTGGGTGGCTACAAACATCGTGAAGGAACCTATGTAGAAGCCTATGCTCAGGGCATGCTCCAGTCGCCAGCTGAGGAAGGTCATCAGGGTGAGTACGGCGCTCTTGGTCTCAACATGGCCTACATGCGACCAAATGATGGGGATCAATGGTACAATCCAGATCCAACCAAGTTGCAAACACGCCAGCAGATTGACCACTACATGAAGGGGTATAACGAGGCCTTGATGCTTCTAGATTATCTGGAAGGAGAACGCGTTCTCGCTAAGAATGATCTGGCTTTGAAGAAGGCTTGGTTCAGCAAGATGACCAAGCAAATGCGTCATCAGGACCAAGATAATAAACTCCTTGCTCCTAACCAGTGGGACTATGTCCGTCCATTGACAGATGAGGAAGCCAAGACTCAGCTAAATTCTGTGGATGACTTAATCAAACATAACATCATCACCAATAGGCATTATCAGGGAACTTACCGACCAGAAGAACTTAAGACAGCTTATGTCAATGTCAAGATGGTGGATGCTATCTATGGTGGAAATACCAGTCAGGGAGCTCCAGGAGCCATTTCTTTCAAGCATAATGCCTTCCGTATGTGGGGATATTATGGCTACGAAAATGGTTTCTTAGGCTATGCTTCTAATAAATACAAGGATGAGGCGTTAAGCGAGGGACGTGACACCCTTGGAGATGATTTCATCATCCAGAAGGTTTCGAAAGGCAAGTTCCAGAACTTAGAAGAATGGAAGAAGGCCTGGTTTGATGCTATTATTGCCAAGGCAAAACGAGGAATCCATAGTTTGAAATTGATGGTCAGCAAATTGATTCTTACGAGAAATTGCAAGATTTGTTTGACCAAGCAGTAGAAACGGATTATCGAAACTTCAAGTATGGAGGCTCAGTTGCCAACTATACAGTAGCTCTGAAGAAAAAAGTCTTCCAAAAACTATTGCAGGTCACAGATGCCTTTTCATCCGAACTCTTTCCCAAAGGATAGATAAAAGAGAGTGTGTTCAGATTTCCTAAGGAAGTGAAATCTACTTTGGCATTCTCAAAGAATAAAATTGCCAGATCTCCTGTTTGGGGTCTGGCTTTTATGGTATACTTAGGATATGCATAGAAAAACAGTGATTGATTTCAGGGTTTTGGGCGAGCGATACACCTTTACCCAGCCTATTAAAGAGTTGAAAACCAGAGATTTAGCAGAAGTGGCAGACTTATTAGCTCAAGTGGAAAGCTACCAAGAGCAAGGCTTTTATGTGGCAGGTTATGTCAGCTATGAGGCTGCGCCAGCTTTTGAGGAAAAATTAGCAGTTCACAAGGCTCCCTTACTGGGAGAGTATCTCCTCTATTTCACCGTTCATGATAGTGTTGAGATATCTAGCATCCCTCTGACTTATGAGGAGGTGGATTTGCCATCAAACTGGCAGGAAGTAACTTCTGCAGAGGACTATGAAAAGGCAATTGAACAGATTCACCATCATTTGCGACAGGGCGATACTTATCAGGTCAATTATACGGTTCAACTCAAGCAGGAGTTGTCTGCCAATTCTTTTGCTATCTACAATCGTATGGTTGTCGAGCAGGAAGCAGGTTACAATGCTTACGTAGAGCATGACGACATGGCAGTGATTTCCATGAGCCCAGAACTCTTTTTTGAGCAAAATGGCCGTGAATTAACGACTCGCCCTATGAAGGGCACAACTAAACGTGGCTTGAACGACCATGACGACTTGCAAGAGGCCGCTTGGTTAGCGCAAGATCCCAAAAATCGTTCAGAAAACATGATGATAGTTGACCTCTTGCGCAATGATATGAACCGTATTTCTGAGGTGGGAAGTGAGCATGTGGAGCGTTTATGCCAGGTAGAGCAGTATTCAACGGTTTGGCAGATGACTTCGACCATCAAGAGTCAGTTACGACTGGATGTTGACCTAGTTGAAATTTTTCGTTCGCTCTTTCCATGTGGCTCCATCACTGGAGCTCCCAAGATAGCAACCATGGAAATTATCAAGAACTTGGAGCCACAAGCTAGAGGAGTTTACTGTGGAACTGTCGGTCTCTTACTTCCCAATGGACGACGGATTTTCAATGTGGCTATTCGAACCATTCAACTGCATCGAGAGCAAGCCATCTATGGAGTTGGTGGTGGCATCACTTGGGATAGTACTTGGGAATCGGAATACCGTGAAGTCCAGCAAAAGGCAGCTGTTCTTTACCGAAAACAGCCTCGTTTTCAACTGATTACGACAGGAAAAATCAGCCAGAAAACCTTTCTCTTTGAAAATCAACATCTAGAAAGACTACAAAAGGCTAGTCGTTACTTTGCCTTTCCTTTTGATGCAGAAGACTTGAGACAAAAGATAGACAAGGAGTGCCAAGTTTGTGACCTCCATCAAGACTACCGTTTGCGAATCAGTCTCAGCAAATCTGGAGAGATTGAAATTGAACGACAAGTATTGACACCACTTAGTTCTAGCTTCTGTCAGGCTAAACTTTGTCTGCAAGAAGCTGATTTGCAGCAGGCCTTTACCTACTTAAGACGACACACCGACCACATTTGACAGTGGGAGAGCAGGAAATCATCTATCACACTGCTGATGGAAAACTGCTAGAAACCTCTATTGGGAATCTGGTCTTAAAAATGGATGGCAAGTTCTATACACCTCCTAGTCAGCTAGGTCTTTTATCAGGGATTTATCGAAATCATTTGATTGAGAGTAAGCGGATAGAAGAGAAAATCTTGACCGTAGAAGATTTGAAACAGGCAGAAGTCATTTATGCTTGTAATGCAGTAAGGGGCTTATATGAGTTGTCAGTAAGGGAGAACTAAATGAAATTAATATTTTTACATGGCCTAGGTCAGTCAGCAGATAGTTGGAAAGAAGTTCAGGATTTTCTTGCAGATTATCCATCGGAAGCCCTTGACTTATTTCCTTCCGGAGTTGGGACATACCAACAAGCCAAGGAGCGCATTTATCAGCGCTTAACAGTGGAAACAGAACCTTTTGTCCTAATCGGTTTGTCCTTAGGGGCTGCACTTGCATTGGAGCTTTCAAGTTATGAGATACCAAATCTTCAGGGCTTGGTTTTGTCAGGCTGTCCACTGAAACTAGTAGGTAACATCCCTTTTTACATTCAGTTGCTGATATTTAAATTGCTTCCCAAAAGGATATTTGAGAAACAGGGAGCAGATAAGACTCTTATGGTTGGAGTTTCTGAGGAGTTAAAAACACTTGATTTAAGAGAGATTGCACGGAATTGTTCCTGTCCAAGTCTGTTAATTTGTGGTAGTCAGGATAAGCCTAATCTCAGTTCAATGAGAGCTATTCAAGAACTGATGCCAGATTCTCAGTTTGAGATTATCCCTGACGGCCCTCATGTCTTGAATAGGGCAAAACCAAAAGAGTTTGCAGAAATAACTAGAAGTTTTCTTGAATTGCTGAAATAAGTTTGATAAAATAATATGGAAGTTGATATTATAATTTTAGGAGAAAATCATGAACAAACGTCATTTATTAAAACTAGGCCTAGCTTCTTTACCTGCTCTAGCTTTGTTTTTACATCCAGTTGTGGCAGATGAAAGTATCCATTTTTCAAGCTGTAAGGAAGCTTGGGAGAATGGTTATGCAGATATTCATAAGGGAGAACCAGGGTATTCTGCTACTCTAGATAAGGACCATGATGGGATTGCCTGTGAATCAAAGAATGCGCCTAAGGGTGTTTTAAAAGAGAAAAAGTCGAGTACATCACAAGCTAACACCAATGTAGCACCTGATAGTGTAGCAGCTGAAAGTGGCTGGGTTCGTCAGAATGGATCTTGGTACTATTTTTCTGAAAATGGGAAACCAGTAACAAATACTTGGCAGGGGGCTTACTACCTCAAATCAGATGGAAGAATGGCTGAGAATGAGTGGGTATACGATAACTATTACCAAGCTTGGTATTACCTCAAATCAGATGGATCTTATGCACGCAATACTTGGCAAGGAAGTTATTATCTCAAATCAGATGGTAAAATGGCTCAGAGTGAATGGCTTTATGATTCTTACTACAAAGCCTGGTATTACCTCAAATCAGATGGATCTTATGCCCGCAATACTTGGCAAGGAAGTTATTATCTCAAATCAGATGGTAAGATGGCTCAGGGTGAATGGCTTTATGATTCTTACTACAAAGCCTGGTATTACCTCAAATCAGATGGATCTTATGCGCATAATACTTGGCAAGGTGCATATTACCTCAAGTCAAATGGGAAAATGGCTCAGAGTGAATGGGTCTATGACTCTTCTTACCAATCTTGGTACTACTTAAAATCAGATGGGTCTTATGCCCGTAATGCTTGGCAAGGAAACTACTACCTCAAATCAGATGGTAAAATGGCAAAAAATGAGCGAGTTGATGGTGGACGCTATTATGTAGATGCTTCTGGTTTGTGGAAACCATAGAATAGAAAAAATTTGGAAAAGCAATGCAAACCTTTGCACTGAATGGCAGATTTTGTTATACTAGTACTGTAAGCATTTTCAATTAAGGATAAGGAGAAGACGATGAGTCAAAAGATTATTGGGATTGACCTTGGTGGAACTTCTATCAAGTTCGCTATTTTAACGCAAGAAGGAGAAATCCAAGAAAAATGGTCTATCAAGACTAACATTTTGGATGAAGGAAGCCATATCGTGGACGATATGATTGAAACTATTCAACACCGTTTGGGATTGCTTGGATTGTCTGCTGAAGATTTCCGTGGAATTGGTATGGGATCACCTGGTGTGGTTGACCGTGAAAAAGGGACTGTTATCGGTGCCTACAACTTGAACTGGAAAACTCTTCAACCAATCAAAGAAAAAATGGAAAAAGCCTTGGGTATTCCATTCTTCATCGACAATGACGCTAACGTGGCAGCTCTTGGTGAGCGTTGGATGGGTGCTGGTGAAAACCAACCAGACGTTGTCTTTATGACACTTGGTACAGGTGTTGGTGGCGGTATCGTTGCAGAAGGTAAATTGCTTCACGGTGTTGCAGGTGCTGCAGGTGAACTTGGACATATCACAGTTGACTTTGACCAACCAATCGCATGTACGTGTGGTAAAAAAGGCTGTCTTGAGACAGTAGCCTCAGCAACAGGTATTGTCAACTTGACCCGTCGTTATGCAGATGAATACGAAGGCGATGCAGAGTTGAAACGCTTGATTGATGACGGAGAAGAAGTAACAGCTAAAACTGTCTTTGACTTGGCAAAAGAAGGAGACGACCTTGCCTTGATCGTTTACCGTAACTTCTCACGTTACTTGGGAATTGCATGTGCCAACATCGGTTCAATCCTAAACCCATCAACAATCGTTATCGGTGGTGGTGTATCAGCTGCGGGAGAATTCCTTCTTCAAGGTGTGCAAAAGGTTTATGATGAAAATACCTTCCCACAAGTCCGCACAACAACTAAATTGGCTCTTGCAACTCTAGGAAATGACGCTGGAGTGATTGGTGCTGCATCACTTGTATTGCAATAAATAAACATAAAAAGGAGAAAATTGCTTTCTGTAAGCGAGTGATTTTCCTCCTTTCTTTTTTTATGCTATACTAGTTAAGACAATGAATGAGGTGATAGTAAATGACAAAAGCAGATACGATTTTTAAAGAAAATATCGAGCGAATCCTGAATGAGGGTGTGTTTTCTGAGCAAGCTCGTCCAAAGTACAAGGATGGGACTGTTGCTAACTCCAAGTACATCACAGGAGCCTTTGCAGAGTACGATTTGTCTAAGGGGGAATTTCCCATCACAACCTTGCGTCCTATCGCTATCAAATCAGCTATTAAAGAAGTGCTTTGGATCTACCAAGATCAGACCAATAGTTTGGAAGTTCTCAATGACAAGTACAATGTTCACTACTGGAATGATTGGGAAGTTGGAGATACAGGGACTATTGGGGAACGTTATGGGGCTGTTGTAAAGAAGCATGACATCATTAACAAGATTCTCAAACAGTTAGAAGCCAATCCTTGGAACCGTCGTAATATCATTTCACTTTGGGATTATCAGGCTTTTGAGGAGACAGATGGCCTTCTTCCTTGTGCCTTTCAGACTATGTTTGATGTCCGTCGAGTTGATGGGGACATCTATCTGGATGCGACTTTGACCCAGCGTTCTAATGATATGCTAGTAGCTCACCACATCAATGCCATGCAGTATGTGGCTCTTCAGATGATGATTGCTAAACACTTTGGTTGGAAAGTTGGGAAATTCTTCTACTTTATCAACAACCTTCACATCTATGACAATCAATTTGAACAAGCTCAGGAATTGCTACGTCGTGAGCCTTCAAATTGCCAACCACGTTTGGTCTTGAATGTGCCAGATAAGACTAATTTCTTTGATATTAAAGCAGAGGATTTTGAGCTGGTTGATTATGATCCAGTCAAGCCACAGTTGAAGTTTGACTTGGCCATTTAATACTCTCTGAAAATCTCTTCAAACCATGCTAGATTCCTAGTTTCCTATTTGGTTTTTATTAAGTATAAAAGAATAGAAAAAAAGAAGTTGAGAAAAAATCTCAACTTCTTTTGTTGCTTAGTGTGATACGCGACGACGCGCTGCTTTCTTACGGTTTTCTTCGATGAAAGCTGCTTTTTGTTCTTCTGGTTCGATCACTTTCTTTTTAACTGCGTATACTGCACCTGCAACTGCAGCGACAGTTCCTGCAATACCTGTTACAAGACCTTTAGCGAATCCTTTAGCCATGAGTATTCCTCCTTTAACTTATAAATCAGCCAGCTACCTCAAGAGGTCGCATTTTTCTGACTGACTTTTTTGTGATATAATAATAGTAACGAAAAAATGGGAATTTTTCAAGGAAAAAAGATGAAAACAAAAATAATTGTGATTGTTGGACCGACTGCAGTTGGAAAAACAGCTCTAGCCATTGAAGTTGCTAAGCATTTTAATGGTGAAGTAGTTAGTGGAGATAGCCAACAAGTCTATCGAGGACTAGATATTGGAACAGCCAAGGCTAGTCCAGAGGAGCAGGCAACTGTCCCTCATCATTTGATTGATGTGAGAGATGTAACCGAGTCTTACTCGGCTTTTGATTTTGTTTCAGAAGCTAAGGCGGCCATTGAGGATATTCAAAGTCGAGGTAAGCTCGCTATTATTGCAGGTGGGACAGGACTTTATATCCAGAGCTTGCTAGAAGGATATCATTTAGGTGGGGAGACACCTCATGAGGAGATTTTAGCTTATCGTGCTAGTCTAGATCCTTTTTCAGATGAGGAGTTAGCCCATCTTGTAGAGCAAATAGGCCTTGAAATTCCCCAGTTTAATCGTCGTCGTGCCATGCGTGCCTTGGAAATTGCCCATTTTGGTCAAGACTTGGAAAATCAAGAAAGTTTATATGATCCGCTGATTATTTGCTTGGATGATGAGCGTAGTCAGCTTTATGAGCGTATCAATCACAGAGTGGACCTGATGTTTGAAGCTGGACTTCTAGACGAAGCCAAGTGGTTGTTTGACCATTATCCAGATGTGCAGGCTGCTAAAGGGATTGGCTACAAGGAACTCTTTCCCTATTTTCGAGGAGAGCAGAGTTTGGAGGAGGCTAGCGATAGTCTCAAGCAGGCGACTCGTCGATTTGCCAAGCGCCAGCTAACTGGTTCCGCAATCGCATGCAGGTGACCTTTTATCAGATAGGAGAATCTGGTGTTAAAGAGCGTATTTTAAGCCAGATTGAGGAGTCTTTAAATGATTGAAACGGAGAAAAAAGAGGAGCGAGTCCTGCTCATTGGTGTTGAACTCCAGGGCATGGATAATTTTGACCCCTCCATGGAAGAGCTGGCTAGTCTGGCTAAGACGGCTGGGGCTGTTGTAGTCGATAGTTACAGACAAAAACGTGAAAAATACGACTCCAAGACCTTCGTCGGTTCTGGTAAGTTGGAAGAAATAGCTCAAATGGTGGATGCAGAAGAAATCACGACTGTCATCGTCAACAACCGTCTGACGCCTCGCCAAAATGTCAATCTAGAGGAAGTGCTAGGAGTCAAGGTTATTGACCGTATGCAGTTGATTTTGGATATCTTTGCCATGAGAGCTCGAAGTCATGAAGGAAAGCTTCAAGTTCATCTTGCGCAACTCAAGTATCTCTTACCTCGCTTGGTTGGTCAAGGGATTATGCTCAGCCGTCAGGCAGGGGGGATTGGTTCCCGTGGTCCAAGGTGAAAGTCAACTGGAGCTGAATCGTCGTAGTGTTCGCAACCAGATTACAGATATCGAACGTCAACTCAAGGTAGTTGAGAAAAATCGAGCGACAGTTCGAGAAAAACGTTTGGAGTCAAGTACCTTTAAGATTGGCTTGATTGGCTATACCAATGCTGGTAAGTCAACTATCATGAACACCTTGACTAGCAAGACCCAGTATGAGGCAGATGAGCTTTTTGCAACTCTAGATGCAACAACTAAAAGCATTCATCTTGGTGGCAATCTACAGGTAACCTTGACAGATACCGTTGGCTTTATTCAAGACTTACCAACCGAATTGGTGTCAAGTTTCAAGTCGACCTTGGAAGAAAGCAAGCATGTAGACCTTCTGGTTCATGTTATCGATGCCAGCAATCCTTACCATGAGGAACATGAAAAAATAGTTCTTTCCATTATGAAAGACTTGGACATGGAGGATATTCCTCGCTTGACCCTTTATAATAAAGCGGATTTGGTGGAGGATTTCACACCTACTCAAACGCCTTATGCATTGATTTCTGCTAAATCTAAGGATAGTCGAGAACAGTTGCAGGCTTTATTGCTAGATAAGATCAAAGAAATTTTTGAACCCTTTACTTTGCGCGTGCCTTTTACTAAGTCTTACAAGATTCATGATTTGGAGAGTGTTGCTATCCTAGAAGAACGTGACTACCAAGATGACGGCGAAGTCATTACAGGCTACATTTCTGAGAAAAACAAATGGAGATTAGAGGAATTTTATGACTGATATCAAATCATTAGCTCTCAAGTATGGTGGCTATACAATTTAGACAAGGTCTATCTGGACCAGCTTTTAGCTGGTAGGTCTGAAGAGGAGCAACTAGCTCTCATTACACCTCCACCTAGCGTGGTTAATGCCTACTTTGCTGAACTCTACCAGAAAAAAAGTCCTCAAGCTGCGACCGATTATTTTGCGAAAGTCAGTAAAGAATTAAACCTCTACAATGCTGAGCCAAATTTCACGGAAGAAAGCAAGCCCTTTATTCGTCTTAATCTGTCGGGTAAATCCTTTGGATTTTGCTATGAGTGTGAGAATCTGGGGCGAATTTTTTCTGAGAATGAAGAGAAGATTTCAGATGACTTGCTTTTTGAGATTGCTCAAATTTTTCCTCATCAGCTAGTTTTTGAGGAGTCTGGAAAAATTTATGTGAAGGCAATCGGAGAAGAGGAAGTTGTTAGCGTGGAAAATCTCACAGCTTTGACAGATTTGGAAAGTTTGGCAGATGGTCGCACACGTCTCAAAGGTTATAGTCAAGAGGATTTACTGCAAGAAGCTGTTGCTTTTTCTGGCAAGCGCTATTTCCGATCGGAAAACCGCACAGCCATGTTATATATTGATTAATTAGAAAGTATCAAATGGATATTCAATTTTTAGGAACGGGGGCTGGTCAGCCCTCTAAAGCCCGCAACGTTTCAAGTCTCGCTCTGAAACTCTTGGACGAGATTAACGAAGTTTGGCTCTTTGACTGTGGAGAGGGAACGCAAAATCGCATTCTGGAAACCACAATTCGACCACGGAAGGTTAGCAAAATCTTTATCACCCACTTGCACGGAGACCATATCTTTGGCTTGCCAGGTTTTCTTTCAAGTCGTGCCTTTCAAGCTAATGAAGAGCAGACAGATTTGGAAATCTATGGTCCCCAAGGCATTAAATCTTTTGTCTTAACTAGTCTACGTGTGTCTGGATCACGTTTGCCCTACAAGATTCATTTCCATGAATTTGACCAAGATTCTCTTGGGAAAAATCCTTGAAACGGATAAGTTTACCGTTTATGCAGAAGAGTTGGATCACACTATTTTTCTGCGTTGGTTATCGTATTATGCAAAAAGGACCTAGAAGGAACCTTGGATGCTGAAAAGCTCAAGGCTGCTGGTGTCCCATTTGGCCCGCTCTTTGGAAAAATCAAAAACGGGCAAGATGTTGTTCTAGAAGATGGCACCGAAATCAAAGCCGCAGACTATATTTCAGCACCGCGACCTGGTAAGATTATCACCATTTTGGGAGATACTCGAAAAACAGATGCCAGTGTGCGTCTGGCCGTCAATGCCGATGTCCTTGTCCATGAGTCGACTTATGGCAAGGGAGACGAAAAGATTGCTCGTAATCACGGTCACTCAACCAATATGCAGGCTGCTCAGGTAGCGGCAGAAGCAGGAGCCAAACGACTCTTGCTCAACCATATCAGTGCACGCTTCCTTTCAAAAGACATTAGCCAGCTTAAGAAAGATGCTGCAACGATTTTTGAAAACGTCCATGTGGTTAAAGACCTAGAAGAAGTAGAAATCTAGGAGACTGAGAAATGAAAAGTATGCGGACTATTCTCATAACAGGAGCTAGCGGAGGTCTAGCCCAAGAAATGGTCAAACTCTTGCCCAATGATCAATTGATTTTACTGGGTAGAAATAGAGAAAAATTAGCTCAACTATACGGAAATCATCCACAGGCTGAATTGGTTGAGATTGATATTACCGATGCTCAAGCCCTAGAAGGTCTAGTATCTGAACTCTACCAGCGCTATGGAAAGATTGATGTTTTGATTAATAATGCTGGCTACGGGATTTTTGAAGATTTTGACAAGATCTCTGATCAAGATATTCATCAGATGTTTGAGGTTAACACCTTTGCTTTAATGAATCTGTCTCGGTTGGTTGCAGCTCGTATGAAGAAGATCCGAAAAGGCCATATCATCAATATCGTTAGCATGGCAGGTTTGATAGCAACTGGCAAGTCTAGCTTATACTCAGCGACTAAGTTTGCGGCCATTGGTTTTTCAAATGCTCTTCGCCTTGAGCTCATGCCCTATGGTGTCTATGTGACGACTGTTAATCCAGGACCGATTCGTACGGCATTTTTCGACCAGGCAGACCCAGATGGGACCTACCTCAAGTCGGTTGACCGCTTTCTATTGGAACCAGATGCTGTCGCGCAAAAGATTGTTAAGACCATAGGAAAAAACAAACGCGAGCTCAATCTCCCAATCTTGTTACATTTAGCACACAAGTTTTACACTCTCTTTCCCAAGCTAGCAGATAAGTTGGCTGGAGAAACTTTTAATTATAAGTGAGAAAGCTGTTCCCTTGTGGAATGGCTTTTTTCTATAACTTTGGGCGACTATTCATCCAAATAATCCCTGAAAATACTGGTAGTTTATCTCTATTTGATAGTTTTGGAGTATAATTGAGATAAGAAAGTTCATTAGATAAATGAAGTCCCAAACCAGCTAGCTTACCCTAGATAATGACTCATGTATAGTCGGAGGTCGACAATGGAATTATTGACAATTGACCAAATCATTTCCCTTACCCAAGAAGAAACACAGGGGCTGGACCCTGAGATAAGAGAAGGGATTGTCCTGAGCCATACTGAACTGCCCGTGTCTGAACTGGATCGTTTGAAAAAACAACTGCAAATACAAGATTTGGATCCGATTTTTTGGAAATATATTTTGGCCTATAACTGGGGACAGGTCGGTTTTTTAAGTTACCAGTTTGGATATGGGGACGACACTAGTCTTACTTGGCTAATCAATCGCAATTTGGAATACCACGATTACTCGACTCTACACGAAAGAGGCTTGATCATCATTGCAAATGGAGATCCCTACACTATTTTGCTGGATTGTCAATCTGGGGCGGTCTATGCTCTTGATGCAGAGATGAACTATGATGAAAAAATATGGCTGGCACCAGATTTTCTAGCATTTGTTAGAGCCATGGGAACGGCTCAATCTGCAGTTTGGAAGGGTTGTGAAAGTAACTTCATCCACTTGATGACTAGAAAAGGCCATGAGTCCAGTTTGATATTCTGGCAGAGTCTGGTCGGATTTTATGATTGAAAATAGAAGGAGCAGGTCATGGAATTTATTGTAGCTGAGGAAGGGATTCCTCAAAATATCGGATGTCAGGGAGCCCTGATTGCCTATTATGGCAGTGAAATAGAATTTCATTATGAAACCGTTCCACCACACGGTGATGAGATTTTTTCTGCCAAGTTGCCTTTGTTGGGGCTTGATCTGCCCTTTTGGATCTATGGGAGAAATCTCATATTTTTAGATGCTTACTATCTCTTAGCAGAAACAGTTAAGAAAGGGACTTGGGATTCCATAACGAGTATGCTCATCAACATTCATACGGGGGAATACGCCAGCCTAGACCACTGGTACAATCATATATCTATTGAGCAAAACGGTCTTGAGTTGAAAAATGATTATGATGGACAAGCCCTGACTTTGAAAACGGTTGACAATCTTCATTGGCTTGCCCTAGATGCTGAATCAGAAGAAAGGAACTAAATATGGCAAAGAAAAGAGTTACATTACCAAAAGAGTTTAAGGATTTAATGGATGAAGGAAATATTGAAGCCCTTAAAGCAGTCTATGATCGTTGTGAATTAACCGCTCATGATGGAAGATTTAGCTTATGTACACCTCTGCATATGGGAGGAGTCCCGGATGAATTGGTTATCTGGCTGGTGGAAAAGGGCTTGGATATCAATATCCCTGATTATTATGGAGCAACACCTTTGTACCGTCAAGCAATCTTGGGGAGAGATACAGTAAAACTCTTGCTTGAATTGGGGGCAGACATTGGAAAACCTAATACCTATGGTGAGACCCCCCTACATGTAGCAGCTGAGTTTTTCCATCCTAAGACTGTCAAACTTTTGATTGATAAGGGAGCAGATGTCAATGCTAAAAATGATATGGGAAGAACCCCACTAGCTTCAGTCTTGATGGTTTGTCGGGGGATTTATATTGCCCAAACAGTTGAAATTGCCTCTATGCTGCTGGATGCAGGTGCTAAGAAAAGATCTGCTATGAAAGAAAAGGTTGAAAATATTGGTAAGGATTTTGAATTTCATAGAGAAGGGATCAATCCCGACTATCTAGAAGCAGCAGATCAGGGTCTAGAAAAACTTTATGCTTTGTTTGATGTCAAGCCGGTAGCCAAACGAATAACCCACGATGGAGTTTCTCCGATTCTCGTAAAAGAAGGTAGCTGGGAGGAGCAGTATGAGGAACTTTGGTCCTTCTTGATTCCTTCAAGTGGAGCAGCAAAAACTGTTCAGGGGGAAGTTATCCGTATACCAGGTCGAGTTCGAGATGAGCTGGATCGCAATGGTGGGATCAACTGGGACAGGGACTATAGAAAAATGCTTCAGGCACTCCCTCAATACTTGTCTCTAGGAATCCCTCTTTCAGATCAAGAATTAGAAGAGACTAAAGAGCTTATTGCTCAAGTTCATGGGAAAGATTTTGATGACGAGCCTCGCCTAGACCGCCTGTGTCAGCTAGCTATTGCTTGGATTGAGCAAAATCCTGAACCCCTTTCCCTAGAAAAAACAAGTTATAATCGTTAAAAAGCATTGGAAGATAGATAAAACAAAGAAATCATGGTGAAATGATGCAACTAATTGACAAAGTTAAAAAATAGAAACTTATATTTGTGAGTATTTTGAAGACTGGGATTTGGATGATCCTGCGAAAGAGGAATACCTGGCTGATTATCAGAAAATTTCTGGTGCTTCCGAGAAAGAGCTTCAAGCCTTTGAGGAAAGACTTGGTATTCGTCTACCTAGTGACTTCAAAGCGCTTTATAGCTACAAAAATGGGAGTAAATACTTCTCTATTTTACCTTGTGTGATTGACCAGAGAGACCTGCCTTTTTCTCTCATGAGTTTGCAAAAAATGGAAAGTTGTAAAAAATACTTTCAAAATAGGGATGCTCTATTGACGGATTTTCCCGACTATTTTTCTAGTCAAGACCTGGAAAATATGCGTGATAGTAGAATAAAGCCCTATCTTTTTAATAAAAAATGGATTCCTTTTGCTCAGTATTGTGACTCTTGTTATCTTATGCTGGATTTTGATCCAGACCGAGAGGGTCAGGAAGGGCAGATTATTTGCTACATCCATGATCCTGATGAAATTATCTATGTAGCAGAAAGTCTTACGGAGTTGATTGAAGGGATAGTGGATGAGATCATATGAACGGCCAAATGTATCAGATAGCCTGTATCGTGGCAGCCGCGAGGAAGGCTTTAAAAAGTGGTAAAGAAATATGCTATAAGCCTGAAAAATATACAAATAAGTTGAGCTTTCAAATTTTGCCGTCAGAAAATGGAGAAGCCACAGAACTTTCTGTATCTGATTGGTTTGAAAACCTTAAGGAAAAAGGTTTGAAGGACTTAAAATTATTTTGTCCTATTTCAGTTGAAGACAGAGGGATTTAAGGATTTTCCAATACAACACAGAGTGCAATTCTCTGTTTTTATAAAGATGGGAAGGCAAGTTATTTCCTACCAAATTGGAAATCTGCTTCCCCAGGCAGAGGCTGGGATGTCACCTACACCGAGTATGAATGGGAAAGGTCTTCTCAAGACATTCCCCACTATGAAAATAATATGGAAGACTTTAAGGACGTATTGGCTCGTATAGACGATCTAGCAATTAAAATTGAATGTGAGAACTTTGCAAAAGTCTTTCACTCTGCTAGAAACCATCTCCTTGACCTTGATGCTACTAAGGTGCTAGAGGAGCCTCAAATTCCGCCACAAAATCAAAATATATTTAGAGCTGCAAGTGCAGCGGATGTTTTTGGAGGAATGGGCTCTTGGAATGATGAACTTGATGGCTGGCACAAGATAAGAGACTTGGTCAAGTATACGATGAACTTTCGGATCAGTTGCTAAGAAATATTCGATTAGCCATTCTATTTGCCATCAATGAATGGTGATTGTTTATACTCTTCAAAAATCAAATTCAAACCACGTCAGCTTCGCCTTGCCGTACTCGAGTACAGCCTTTGGCTAGCTTCCTAGTTTGCTCTTTGATTTTCATTGAGTATTAGGAGGAAGAAAATGGGGAAGTTAAAGTTAAGCCTATTGAAGAAATGGGAACTAGACAAGGACTACAATAGTGTTCTCAATTCTGTCATGTTACAGGATGGCAGAGCCTTTGTCTTGACCAGTGAGAAGGAAGATTTCAATCGCTACTGTCTGCTTGAAGTATCGCCTTTGGGTGTGAAGGAGATAGATGCTTGGGCTTGTGACCATGTTTGGGAGGAAGAGCCTCTACTCTTTACAGATGGACAAAATATTGGCATCATCAAGGCTGGAAAGGAAATGATCTATTATACTGGTGATTTCTCATCCAGAAATCATTGCCATAAAGGATCCGCAAAGTATACTTCCTAAAAAGGCACAAGAGAGATATTTTCAAATAGTATCAGATAGCGACCAGATACCTGTGTGTTTTGAAGAGCAAGTTTATACAAATCAGGCAAGAAACTTTGCCTTTTTAGAATTTGATAGAGAGAAAAAGCAGGCGAAGTGGACCACTTATTCGCATATTGATAAAAAAGAGTTAAATCACCACGACACGAACTCAAGTGTTTGTCCTAAAATCGATAGTATGAAATCTTGGAAGCAAGAGCTCTATGCCTTTAGCTCTGGAGAAAGTCAAACCTCTGTCAATAAATGGGGCATGGACTATTATGCTCTTGTTAAAATCTCTAGTGATGGTCGTATTATCGAAAAGTTATTAGAATCTAATGATTTAAAGGCTTTAGGCAAAAAAGCTGGTGTCAATGGACTCTTTACGGATTCGCCTTATCTTATCCTGAACCCCCTATTTAAGAATGATGATTGGAAGGGCAAGCAAAAGCTATTTTCTCTGGCAACGAGAGAATGGTGCGATATAGCCTTGCCTAGAGGAATGAGTAAACACAAGCTTCAAAATATGACAGACTACTTTTGTTTAACCTTCCTTTACGACAGAGGATTAAAAGAACTTGCCTTTTGTCAGATTGACTAGGCTGTGAGGCTGAATTTGGGAGCTTTTTATTGATAGGTGCTGATATTTCTTGATTAGTCTACAGTATTTATTTTGAGCTGTTTTCTCGTTAAATTTGATCAAGTATTGCAAATCGAATCTTTAAATAGTATACTAGTTCTGTTAGTTATGAAAACGTTTGCGTTTTTGTTGATGATAGATTATTTAGGAGACAAAATATGGAATTAACAGCCATTTATCATAGACCAGAATCAGAGTATGCTTATCTTTACAAAGAAGGTCAGCTACATATCCGAATCAGAACCAAGAAAGATGATGTCCAGCAGGTCATTTTACACTATGGAGATCCCTTTATCTTCATCGAGGATAAGTATGAAGCCAAGAAAGAAATGACTAAAGTAACCTCCGACGCTTTATTTGATTATTGGCAGGTTACAGTATCGGTTGATTTTGCACGGATTCAGTATCTCTTTGAACTCCTTGATAAAGAAGGTCAGGGTATCTTTTATGGAGATAAGGGTTGTGTAGAACATACTCAAGAAAACTTGGATGCTGATGGAAACGGCTTTAAACTTCCATACATTCACGAAATCGACGGATGTCAGGTTCCTAGCTGGGTTTCAAGTACCGTTTGGTACCAGATTTTCCCAGAACGATTTGCTAATGGAAATCCTAATCTGACTCCAGATGGAGCTCGAGAGTGGGATGCTGCCATTGCACCTAACATGGATGATTTTTTTGGTGGAGATTTACAAGGGATTATTGATCATTTAGACTATCTAAAAGATTTGGGAATCACTGGACTTTACCTATGTCCGATTTTTGAAGCTACAACCAATCATAAGTACGATACGACGGATTATTTTGAAATCGACCGTCACTTTGGAGACAAGGAAGTCTTTCGTAATCTAGTCGAGGAAGCCCACAAACGGGGCATCAAGATTATGCTAGATGCTGTTTTCAATCATATCGGCTACCAGTCTGCCCAATGGCAGGATGTTCTAAAGAACGGAGAAAAGTCACCTTATAAAGATTGGTTCCATATCCAAGAATTTCCAATTACTGAGGATAAACTTCAGAATCCAAGACAACTCCCTTATCATACCTTTGCCTTTGCTAGCTATATGCCTAAGTTAAATACAGCAAATCCTGAAGTCAAAGACTATCTTCTTAGTGTTGCAACTTACTGGATTGAGAATTTTGATATCGATGCTTGGCGCTTGGATGTTGCAAATGAAATTGACCATCAGTTCTGGAAAGATTTTAGAAAGGCAGTTCTCGCTAAAAAGCCTGATTTGTATATTTTAGGTGAAATCTGGCATACGTCTCAGCCTTGGCTAAAAGGGGATGAGTTCCATGCGGTCATGAACTACCCGCTCTCTGAAAGTATCAAGGATTATTTCTTGCGTCAGCGTAAAAAGACGGAGCAATTCATTTCAGAAATCAATAGCCAGTCTATGTACTACAAGCAACAAATCTCAGAGGTGATGTTTAACCTTTTAGATTCTCATGATACAGAGCGTATCCTCACAACTGCCAAGGAAATCTCCAACATGTCAAGGCTGCTCTAGCTTTCCTCTATCTTCAAAAAGGGACCCCTTGTATCTATTACGGAACAGAGTTGGCCCTAATTGGTGGACCAGACCCTGACTGCCGTCGTGTCATGCCTTGGGAGCGTGTGTCTGAGGAAAATGACATGCTGAATTTTATGAAGAAATTAATCAAGATTCGTAAGGAAGTGGCAAGTATGATTCAGCATGGAAATTATCGCTTGGAAGAAGTGGAACCAGATGTTCTTGCCTTGAGCTGGAACTACCAAGGAAAAGAAGTTCAAGCCATCTTCAATCAGTCTTCTGAGAATTTTGTTTTAGAAAGAGACTCTGTTGGTTTAGCTAGTCATTGCCAACTTAAAGATGGACAAGAGGTTATCTTACCAGATGGATTTGTAGTTTATTTAGATTCGATTTAAACCGGTTTTCAACTCCAACACATGCTTGTTTTAAACTAGAAAGGAAAGACCGATGGAAAAACTTCAAGTTTCCGAAGAATGGTTGCAAAAATACCAAGAAATCAAACATATTTTGACCTCGTCTGTCAATTATGCAGCATGTTTTGAGACGAAAGAAATAGACGGCAAGGAAGTCTTTGTCCTAGATATGGGGGAAGTGACCTTCCCAAGTGGAGAAATATTAGTTAGGGATCCCTTGGTCTGGCTCCGTAGGAATGAAAAACCCTATCTAGAGACAGTTCCCAAAGGAACATTTCCTCTCAAAACCTTAGTAGTCAAGATCGAAGAAGATCATTATCGGTATGTTGCAACAAGAGTTCAATTTACAGATAAGCTTCCAGTTGTTTACTATGAAGCCTTAACTGGTACTGAAAACTTGGATTCGGTTGAAGAAGATTCTTATTTTGGGTTTTCAGTCGATGCAGGCTTGGCAACCATTGTGGATGTTGAGACAAAAAATGCCTACTGTGATTTTGAAGAAAGATGGTATCAAGAAAATCCTGAAAAAAACATCTATGATGATTTCTTTGAGGAAATTTTTGCTCAAAATGCCATAGAACATCCCCTATATCAGCGAGAAGGCGGTGATTGGATAAACTTTAAAATCCCAGATACAGACCTGACTATTCCAATGATTCAGTCTGGTTTTGGAGATGGAAATTATCCTGTTTACTTTGGCTATGATAAGGATCACCAACTATGTGATGTGGTTATCGAGTATATCTATCTTGGATAAGGAGTTGGATGATGGCACTCAATGAAGTTTATGATTATTTTCGTCACTATGATAAGGAAACTTATCAAGTTGTCGCCTGCATGGGCAATGAACCATCGGAAGAAGAAATCCAGGATTTTGAAAATCAATATGGCATTCGTCTTCCAGAAGATTTCAGAGAATTCACCATGTCATCTCTGGGAGGTCTCTTTATGGAAGTCAGGGAAGAGCTATGGCCAAGAGCCAAGGCTTACGATGTAGCCCCATTTTGGACCTTCTGTCGAGGTATTAAGGTCTTGGGAATTGCAAATGGCATCCCAGACTTCTTAGACATTCGTCTTAAAACCAAGGAATTACACGCTCTGGGCTTTGTGGATTATATTCCATTTCTGTCTATCATCGGGGATGGAGATGTGATTTTTTGCTTTGATAAGGACAATCATATTGTAGCTCTAGACTGGTATAATAGTGGCGAAACTGAAGAGCTTGAATGTGATTTTTCAGGACTTTTACTCCAGCAAATTGCCGAGCTAAAAGAGCGTAAAAATGAGATGGTCAAGCTTTTGGAAAAGGGGAAAACAAGTCAGTGATTGAAGGAAAAAAGTTGTTCCTAAAATGGAGCAACTTTTTTTGACGATTAGAACAAATCAATTCCAGTCTTATTTAATGCGTGGCAATGATAAGTGAAGGCGTTGATAAAATTAGAGTAGTATTGCTGATCAATGAACTTTGCACTTTGAAGATAATTAAATAGATTTTTGGATAATGGAATAGCCTCAGGTTTATTCCATCTAAATTGATTGTAAACATGTTCAACTTCTAGAAATATGAGGGGAGTAGCCAAATAGCCTCGTTCGTAGGTCTGAAGTGATTTATTTTTTTGGATGATATCATCAGCCTTTTGATAGTAACCCAGTTCAGAGAAGTATTTTGCAGAGAAGGTAAGAGCATTTAAAATACGGATGTAGGTGTCAGTATCAGCACTTGCTTTGTACATAAGTAGTAATTGTTTAGTCATATGGTCAATGAGTTTCATCGGACAATGATTGACGATGACGCTATAAATTTCAAGTTCGATACTATTAAAGACCTCCGATTTCATTAAATGATTGATAATGTTTTGAATTCTGGCAACAGTTTCTGGAGTCTGTGATATGGTTGGATAGTGTCTTAATTTAATAGCTTTAAAAATCATCTCTGCTTGAAGTGGATTGTCTTTTAGATAGATATCAAATAATTTTTCGTATTCTACAATGTAAGTGAGAATATCTTCTGCATGGACTACATGCTTGCCAAATTCAATAGCAGGTAATTCTAAGCAGTCTCCACCTTTATTTGCATAGGCGAGAACAAAATCATTCCATTCAACTCCGATAACAATTAACAGTTTGGCAAAGTTTTCAAGTGAAATTCCTTTGTCTCCTTTTTCAAATTGACTTAGGAACTGTGGTGATACGATATCTGATGCGGCTTCCTTTAGGCTGAGTCCTCGTGCTTCGCGCAGGTACTTAAATGTAGCTCCAAATGGGTATAGATTTTCCATAAATAATCTCCTTACATACTTCTAAAACTGTTATACAAAAATTTAGAGAAAAAATAGAGAAAAGAAAACAATAGTTACAAAATGTTAGAATTCTATGCTATTTTTAGATTTTTTAAATAACATTGAAACTATAGTTTAAATGCCGAAAAATTTAAATATCTATTATGGTATGATAAGGAATAGAATAGCTAAAAGGTAGGCTTGTTATACTAGTATAACAAGGATTGACTTATCACTCAATCCTATTCTATTAGTAATTAAAGGAGAAAATGAAATGGGAAAAACTTAAACGCTCGAGACTAGAAAAAATATTATATTTACTTTTGCAGATATGATTTTCAAGGATACTCAAAATCCTTTGAAAATAACCTCCTTGATACCCACTACTTGGCCCCCGTTTTATTCAGCAAGTATGCTGTTAGATATTCAAAGAAATTCTTCTATTTTTCTATTTAATGATAAAACATATTTGTATTACGATTTAGTTAATGAAGATACAGGAGCTATTGTAGATAGTTATTACTTTAATAGTTTTGGGGATCAAACTAGAAGTCAAAAACATGTTTGGTTCCTATATGCTAAAAATGGAGGATATCATATTGATGTTTATAGTCAAGATGACTTTGGGAAACGATATTTTGGTCGGTCAGAAGTCTTTAAAGTACCAAACAAAGCATATGTACCTATAACAAATTCAGAGGTACCAAAAGCTACTGAAACTCCAAAATAATCTACTAACTCGAACTCAGGTCAGACTGGTTGCTCAGGTTCTTCTTACTGCAAAGCTGGTATTAAAGTAGTCAATCAATGGATTTTTGATGTTCAGTACAATTCATACTTCTACCTAAATGCTTCAGGTAACTTTGTCCAAAATACTTGGGCTGGAAGTTACTACCTCAAATCAGGTGGCTACATGGCTAAGAGCGAATGGATTTACGATAAAAACTATAGTTCATACTATTACCTAACATCAGAAGGAAGCTATGCTCGTAATAAATTGGTAGGTGACTACTACATCAAATCAGATGGTAAGATGGCAGTCAACGAACGTACGTCAGATGGATACAAAGTAGATGGAACAGGTAAGTGGGCGAAATAAAAAAATAAATCTATACTGAAGGTAAAACTAATTTTAAACTGGGAGAAAAGAGAAAATAATGGAAAAATATGAAAACCAAACGAACGAAAAAGTGACAGTAGAAAAAGTCGAAGAGACTACGGAAAGAATGGAAGGATCAATTAATGAAGTAGTTAAAGAGAAGCCTGATAGAGTAGAAGCAATCAAAAAAGAGTTATCAACTTTTGTAGATAAAGCTGGACAACAAATCGAAAATCTAGATACGAATGGTTTGATTGAAAAGATTAAAAAATTATTTGAAACAAAGCCTTTACAATCTATCGGGATAAGCCTAGCTATCTTTCTTGTGGTTTTCTTTGGAGTTCGCAAATTAACAAGTGATCCGTTAAATGGTACTTATGAACTTCTCAATAGGCGCGAACATGTGATTATGGTGATTAAAGGGAATAGTGGAACTATTATTTATGAAGATTCTAATGGTAATAAAAATCAAGGGAGTGTACAAATTGATCGTCAGAAAAAAGAGATGACCATCTCATCTCCTCAAATAACAAGTACATCAAAAACAAAGTATATCTTAAAAGATAAAGACCTATACCTTCAAGAGCCAAACGAAACATTGACACGTACTAAATAGAGATGAAAATATAAATCCTATCTCAGTATTTAAATTGATATTGGGGTAGGAATTTGTATACAGGGAGAATATCAAATGAAATTTAAAAAATTAATAACTCTAGCCAGCTTGGTTGGCCTAATTACTTTCTTATTGCCTGTTGTTTCATCAGGTAATCAATCAGTAGCTCCAGTAAGTGAGCACGTAGTTGATTATCTAAATGCGCCTTCTTTACTGATGCTATTTATTGTTTGGTACGGTGCATTTGTGCTAATTTTATTATTGTCTCTATCTATAGTAAACAGAAGAGTAATTGCAATTTTTCAATCACTTGTCATTATTTTATTAAGTGTATTTAGTTTGTTTATTCATTTTACATTCTTAAAAGAATTAGTTGGTAGATCTCAATTAGGTTATGGAGCTATTCTATATTTTATCTGTGCTTTGATAAATATATTCGCGGCATTCATGGTAATGAAAGGTAGTAAAGGATCTAGTAGATAAAGGAAGTTAGTGATACATAGGAGAGGAGTTATAAATGAAAAAAATTTTTTTATTTCGTTTTTCCATTTTGGTATTATTTAAATCCAATTAATTTTTTAGGTGTAGGTGTATTAGGTTTTATCACCTATGACAATACTGTAAGAATATTTTCAGAAATTGCTCAATTTGAGAAATTTCATGTTGCTCATACACATAACCAATTCTTTGTAATCCTAAATATTGCATTTATGATTATTTTGGCAATTATCAATATTCTATTGTATCCGTATGTATTTTCTTATATTTTTTTAAAGTAGTTTCAAATATTATTCCAAAAGGATTTTTCTTCAGTTTAATGTTTAAACAAATAGGTGCTGCTTATAGAGAAGAAATGGATAAAGGTGATATTTATTTAAAACATAGAATCTATTATGATTATCGTGGATATCCTACATCCATTGAGCCAGTATATGATAGAGCAATTGATCGTGCACTTGATGCAGTTAGTGGAATGTTTGCGATTCAGTTTGGAATTAGGGTTGTATGTATTAGTCTTGGGATAGTAGCTTTATTTGCATCATGGTTATTTACAATTTTTTATGGCTGGATTTTTGCTATTATGTACAATCGTCAACATACTCTTAAAAAAAAGAGTCAAAATGAACCAGTAAAAATGCCTTCAATGCAAAATGTGAATCAAATTCCTGAAGTACAGGGGAGTGAATTAAATTCTGAAAGTACGATATCTAGTGATAATAGAAGTCAAGAAATTTCTTCGCAAAAAAGAAAAGGGTCTGATTTATTAACTCAAGAAAGAGTAGAAAAGGCTGGGAATATTTTGGAAAAACTGCTATCAATCTTAATTAAAATTAGTATCGGATTTTTCAAAATTTTAGGAAAAGTTGTATTCTTTACTCTTAAAGTTACTAGGGGAATTTTTAGAGGTATTGAACATTCTGTGGAAGATTCAATCAGAAGAATGTTTTAGTCAGTGAAATGAAAACTTAAATATTACATAAAACTGACAAATAGATTAATAAATGATCAAATCTAAATGAAATGATACTTAAAAGTCATTTTGTTTAGATTTTTCATAGTTTAGAAAGATAATAGAAATGACAACATATAAAGTAGGAACAAGTTTTAGTGCATTGTCTTTTTGGGAAGCTTATTCGAAGGCTAAAGATGGAGATATTCTTGCACTAGAAGAAGGTTATATGCTTGAACTACCAGCAGGAAGACATTATAAGATAGAAAAAAGTATCAAAATAGTTGGGAAAATTTCTGGGACCGAAGGTGGAGGAACACTTTATCACAATACTATAGCAGCGACTCTGCAAATTATGAAAGGCGTTACAGTTCGGTTTGAAAATATTTGGTTTCAAGTAGATGACCATCGTTGTGCTTTAGTGATACAGGGTAATTCAAATGTAGTTCTAAATACTGTATACTTTAATGAACAATTAGAAAATAAAAAAGTTTTCATATTGGTTGAAGGTAAGTCAAAATTGTTAATCGAAAATGCAGGCAATCAATTATATAATGGTTCTCACAGCACAACATCAATTAAAGTTAGTAATTCTACTCTAGAACTAAAGCGTGCTGAGTTAAATATAAAATTGAAAGCAGATAAGGGATCATCTATTCAAATTGAAGATACAGTGATTGAGAAATGGAGTTCTAATATATTAGATATAAAAGATTCATCAGTAACTTCCATAAACACTGTCTTAAGAGGGGGGAATGCTGAACAAGATTACCCTGCAGTTTTTTTAAATCGTTCGACGGTAAAATTTAAAAATACAGAAGTCATTCAACCATTGTATGAAGCGGCTGTTTATCTGACAAATAGTGCTAGCCTTGAATCAACTAGAGATTCTTTGACATCTATAAAGGCTAATAGTAGTCGAGTACGCATAGAGCAAACGGTAATAAGGGAATCTCTTATGTTAGAATCCAATTCATTTTGTAGAGTTAGTGATTATGTTAATATCAAAGGGGAGAACGAGGAGAAAGTTGATATTTATTGTGGGGCTTCTGTCTTAATTGCAAATACAATAAAATTAAATCGGATTGTTAAACCAAATATTCGTCTTTCAAAGAATTCATACCTAATTGCAGATACTATTCTTGAAGAATTTGCAAATACGGATAGTATAATATGGGATATTTCAGATGATAGCTGTAAAATTATGAATGAAGAGAGTACAAATTCAGAACTACAAGAGGAAATCAGTGAGACTATCGAACGCAATTATGAGGAAGAATTGTATAGTTTGATTGGTTTAAATAATGTAAAAAAAGAAGTACAAAAATTACTAAGAACAGTAGAATTCAATCAAAAAAGATTATCAGAAGGCCTTCCAATTCAAGAACAATCTCTACATTCTGTTTTTACAGGAAATTCTGGTACAGGGAAGACAACTGTAGCAAGATTGTTAGGTAGAGTTCTATTTGACAGAGGTGTTCTCCCTGGAGATGAATTTAAATTTATTGAGGTTTCAGAGTCGGATCTTATTGCAACTCATATTGGTGAGACGGCAGTACAAACGCAAGCAATATTGGAAAAGGCTAAAGGTGGAATTCTCTTTATTGATGAAGCATATACTTTAAATAAAGGAAAATCTTCTCAGAATAATTTTGGATTAGAGGCTATAAACACGATTCTAAAGTATATGGAAGATTACCGCAATGAAATTATGATTATATTTGCGGGTTACACTAAAGAAATGGAACAGTTTTTTGAAACAAATCCTGGATTAAAGTCACGTGTACCAAATACATTCTTCTTTGAGGACTATTCTGGTGATGAAATTGTCGAAATGGGATTGAAAAATCTTCAGAAATCTGCATATCAACTTGAAGACGAATCTTATTATGCAATGAGAGTTAAGCAGGCCTATAGTCGCTCGTTAGATCATAGTAATGGACGATGGATTCGTAATTTTAATGAACACTTAATGAGAGCTTTAGCCAATCGTGTTGTTGAGACGCAGGTTGATGACTATGTGACAATTATCAATAACGATATAGATGATGTCCTTCTTCAAGGTACCCAACAACCTGAAGAAAATCAAAAAGATGCTTTGGAACAACTACAAAACTTGATAGGAATAGAGAAAGTTAAAAAACAGGTTGAACAATTTATTTCATTAGCAGAGTTGAATAAGAAGAGAGAAGAGCAAGGCGCTGCTGTAAGCGAGTTCTCACTTCATTCGTTATTCTTGGGAAATCCAGGGACTGGTAAAACTACTGTAGCTCGTATTGTAGGAAAAATTCTTTATCAAAAGGGAATTATTCCTCAAAATAAATTCATTGAAGTATCTAGAAGTGATTTAGTAGCTGGGTATGTAGGGCAAACGGCTATCAAGACGAAAGAAGTATTGAAATCTGCTTTAGGGGGAGTTTTGTTCATTGATGAAGCATACACGCTATCCAATTCTAATGAAGATCGATTTGGTAAAGAAGCAATTGATGAGATTCTTAAATTCATGGAAGATCATAGAAGAGATATTGTCATTATCTTTGCTGGATATACAAAGGAAATGGAAGAATTTCTCTCAGTAAATTCAGGACTACCAAGCCGAATTCCAAATACTTTTGATTTTGAAGATTATACAGATGAGGAAATTATTCAAATTGGTTTATTAGGATTAAAAAATCAAGGATACTTTATCGATGTGGACTATTATACTCAAACTATTGAATCTTTGTATAACAAAATCAATGATTATAGTAATGGTCGCTGGATTAGAAATATCAATGAAAAAATCATTAAGAACTTATCAATTAGAGTATCATGTGAGAACGTGACTGATTTGTCGACAATAGATAAAGTCGATATTGAGAGAATGATGTTAGAATATGAGAGATTGTAAAAATATGGAAAATCGTTTGAAATTACTAAATAAACTACTGGTGGTTGTTTGTTCTATATTAGGTATGTTTTCGTTAGTGAAAGCAGTTCAAGCCGATAGTACTGATTACAACCAACTATTGCCACAAATTACTGAGAAGTGGGAGAGTAAACATCTATTTGAAAATAATGCTAATAGACTTGGTTACGCTTTGATGGATATTGATAAAAATGGGACGGATGAGTTGTTAATCGGTCTGACCAATGGTGAAAAATGGGAACTGTTTGAAGTATATTATTTGAATGGTAATACTCCCACTCCATTATTTGATAGATTTTGGGATACAAGTCTTAGAATGGGGACAGTTATTGATGCTTACACAGATGGAAGTATTATTGTTTTTGAAAGTGCTCCTGGTATTGTATCATATAGATTATTTCAACTTTCTAAAGAAAATAAGGAGCCAACTTTAATTAAAAAAAGTGAATTTAGAGCAGGAGAAGGTAATCTAGACGAGTTAAATCTTGATTCTAAAACAAAAATAGACACCTCAACGATTGAATATACTTCTCTAAATCTCCCGATTATTGGAGATAATATGGATCCTAATCCTCCTATGCCCAAGTCCCTTGTCGATGCTAAAATTGGAGATGAAATTCCTCTCCCATCCGAATTAGTAGGTACTTGGATTAATAAAGAGCCAAATAATGGAACTAAGCCTGGTAGAGCTTCATCACTTATTTTAGGAGAGGATGGAAGCTACACTGGAACCTTTAAAGATGGAGATATTAGAGGAAAATTATCTCGCCTTAAAAAAGTGAGTGAGAATGGATTTATTGTCTTAAAAGAGAACAATGACGGAGAAGATTTCTTTTTTAATGTAGGTTTAGGAGCTGTTTTGCTTCCTGGTGAGAGAATTGATTTTGGGATGGTATTGGAGGGGCGGAATTTATATTCTGTATCATGGCAAGTCAAAGAAGGAGCAGAAGACTACTCCAAACCGACTAAACAAGTAGCCTTTGTAAATCCAACTTATGGTTCTAAGAAAATAGAGAAAAAATCAGAGCAAGAAGTAGCGAAACAAGGCGATACAGAGGTGGAACAAAGTCAAGATAGTAGTGAGGGGATAAAGAAAGAAGAGAACCTATTTGAAAACATTCCAGTGTTTGGCATTGTTGCGGGAGCTGGACTTATCCTTGTTGTAATCCTTTCTATATTTTGGTTTAAAAAATAAGATTTTGTGAAATCATTCTAATTTACTATTATCGAACAAAAAAGGACTAGGGATAAAGCTAGTTCTTTTTAGTAGTCTTAATTTAAGTGCTTTTCTTTTAAAAACTACATTCAGATTTTTAAAGTTTTCTACAAATTATAGAAAAAAGAATCAAAAGTATGATTTTTATGCTGCCAGTATTGAAGTTTCTTATATTATTTTATAAAATAGAAGCAAAATACTACTGAAAAAGTAGAGCGCTTACATAAAATTGGAAGCGGTTACGAATATAAGGAGGATCTTATGGGAAAAGATCATTGGAATCGAAAAAGAGTGTACAGTATCCGAAAATTTACCGTTGGAACTTGCTCTGTGGTTATCGGCACTTGCTCAGTCTTATTTGGAGCAAGTGTAGCTGGTGCAAACCCAGTTTCAGCTGATGAAACTCCAATTGCAGTTGCTGCAGAAAAAGTAGAGGATGATTCTCATAAAGAGGAACTTGGTGAAACAAGAAGTCCAGAACAGCCAGCATCAACCGAATCAGCTGCAAGTGAAGTTGCTACACCAGCTCATGAAGTTGAAAAAACACAGGATGACCAAACTATACAATCAGATTCTGACAAAAAAGAGGATTCCATGCTAGATAAGAAACCTCAAGCAATTACTCAAGATCAATCTGCTCAAACGGAAAAACCGGACCTAAAACCGGCTACCAGTGAGGAGGTAAATCAATTGGTTGAGGACCGTAAAGTAGAATTTAACCAAAACTGGCATTTTAAACTCAATGCTAATGCCAAAGACGCCATCAAACCAGATGCAGATGTATCAAGCTGGAAGAAATTAGACCTTCCTCATGACTGGAGTATCTACAATGACTTCGATCATGATTCACCTGCCCAAAATGAGGGTGGACAACTCAATGGTGGTGATGCTTGGTACCGCAAGACCTTTAAACTAGATGAAAAAGACCTTAACAAGAATGTTCGCCTAGTCTTTGATGGTGTTTATATGGATTCGCAAGTCTATGTAAATGGTCAGCTAGTTGGTCACTATCCAAATGGTTACAACCAATTCTCTTATGACATCACTGATTATCTCAATAAAGACGGTCGTGAAAATGTCGTAGCTGTACATGCGGTTAATAAACAACCAAGTAGCCGTTGGTACTCAGGAAGTGGTATTTACCGCGATGTTACCCTTCAAGTCACAGATAAGGTTCATGCTGAGAAAAATGGAACAACTATCTTAACACCAGACCTTGAAAAACAACAAAATGGTAAGGTTGATACTCATGTGACAAGTAAGATTGTCAATACAGATGACAAAGATCATGAAATTGTTGCTGAATACCAAATTATCGAACGAAATGGTCATGCTGTAACGGACGTGGTTCGTACAGATAGCCAAGTCTTGAAAGCTCATCAATCAACTAGTCTAAATGCTATTTTGCAAGTTGAGAAACCAAAACTTTGGACAGTTCTTAACGACAAGCCTGCCCTTTATGAGTTGGTGACTCGTGTTTATCGTGATGGTCAATTGGTCGATGCTAAGAAGGACTTGTTTGGTTACCGTTACTATAACTGGACACCAAATGAAGGTTTCTCTTTGAATGGTGAACGCATTAAATTCCATGGGGTTTCTCTTCACCATGACCACGGAGCTCTAGGGGCTGAAGAAAACTATAAGGCAGAATACCGTCGTCTGAAACAGATGAAGGATATGGGTGTGAACTCTATCCGTACAACCCACAACCCAGCTAGTGAGCAAACGTTGCAGATCGCTGCCGAGCTTGGTTTATTGGTGCAAGAAGAAGCCTTCGATACTTGGTACGGTGGGAAGAAACAGTATGACTACGGACGTTTCTTTGACAAAGACGCCACTCACCCAGATGCTAAAAAAGGTGAAAAATGGTCTGACTTTGACCTACGTACAATGGTCGAGAGAGGCAAGAACAATCCTGCTATCGTCATGTGGTCTATCGGTAATGAAATCGGTGAAGCAGACGGTAAGGCTCGTTCTCTAGCGACTGTTAAACGCTTGGTGCAAGTGATCAAGGCTGTTGATAAGACACGCTATGTCACTATGGGAGCAGACAAGTTCCGTTTTGGTGATGGTAGTGGTGATCATGAAAAGATTGCCAACGAACTTGATGCGGTTGGATTTAACTATTCAGAAGACAACTATAAGAAGCTTCGTGCGAAACATCCAAATTGGTTGATTTACGGTTCAGAAACTTCTTCAGCGACTCGTACTCGTGGTAGCTATTTCCGTCCAGAAAGTGAGCTAGTTCATAGCAACCAAGCTTATCGTCATTATGAGCAATCAGACTATGGTAATGACCGTGTTGGTTGGGGTAAAACAGCCACTGCATCATGGACTTTTGACCGTGACAATGCTGGTTATGCTGGTCAGTTTATCTGGACAGGTACTGACTATATTGGTGAGCCTACTCCTTGGCATAACCAAAACCAAACTCCAGTTAAGAGTTCTTACTTTGGTATCGTAGATACAGCTGGAATTCCTAAGAATGACTATTACTTGTACCAAAGCCAATGGGTTTCTGCTCAGAAGAAACCAATGGTTCACCTCCTTCCTCACTGGAACTGGGAAGATTCTAGTCTAAAAGAGAATGTAGCTGACGCAGATGGTAAGATTCCTGTTCGTGCATTTTCAAACGCTGCCAGTGTGGAACTATTCTTGAATGGTGAGTCCCTAGGTAAGAAAACCTTTAACAAGAAACAAACAAGCGATGGCCGTACTTACCAAGAAGGTGCCAATGCAAATGAACTTTACCTTGAGTGGAAGGTTGCTTATCAACCTGGAACCTTGGAAGCAGTAGCTCGCGATGAGGCTGGTAATGAAATTGCTCGTGATAAGGTTACGACTGCTGGTGAACCTGCAGGTGTTCGCCTAGTCAAAGAAGAAAATGCTATCGCAGCAGACGGAAAAGATCTCACTTATATCTACTACGAAATCGTTGATAGCGCTGGTAATGTAGTTCCAACTGCCAATAATCTTGTTCGCTTCCAGTTGCATGGACAAGGTCAGATTGTCGGTGTGGATAACGGTGAACAAGCAAGCCGTGAACGTTACAAAGAACAAGCCGATGGTTCATGGGTTCGTAAAGCTTTCAATGGTAAGGGTGTTGTCATTGTCAAATCAACTGAGCAAGCCGGTAAATTTACCTTGACCGCTCATTCTGATCTCTTGAAATCTGATCAAACTACTATCTTCACAGGTAAGAAAGACCAAGCTGAAAAAACAGTTTTGGGTACAGAAGTTGCTAAAGTTCGTACTGTTATCGGTCAAGCACCGAAAATGCCTAAGAAGGTTGCATTTATCTACAGTGATGGTAGCCGTACAAAACTTCCAGTAGAATGGTCAGCAGTTGATGTCAATGAACCAGGAATTGTGACTGTTAAGGGTGTGGCAGATGGACGAGACGTCGAAGCGCGTGTTGAAGTCTTGGCTCTCGAAGCAGAATTACCTGTAGTCAAGAGAATCGCTCCAAATACAGAACTAAGTTCAGTTGACAAATCTGTTTCTTACGTATTGTCAGATGGTACTGTAGCAAGCTATGATGTTGATAAGTGGGAAATTGCAGCTGAAGATCAAGCTAAACTAGCAATCCCAGGCTCTCGCATCCAAGCAAAAGGTATTTTGGAAGATGAAGAAATCGCTGCGACCTTGGTAGTGGCAGAAGGTGAAGCTGCTAATCCAGTAGTTCCAAGTGTAACTGTGGCAGATCAAGCGGTTGAAGGTCTTTCAACTGACCAACCTGTAAAATACCACAAGCTTGCTTATGGCGTAGCTTTGCCAGAGGTTAAAGCTACGGCTGAAAATGCTCAAGTGACAGTTATTCAAGCTAATGAAGCAAATGGTATGCGTGCAAGCATCCATGTTCAACCCAACGTTGGTGGCCCACTACAAACCTATGCTATCCAATTCCTACAAGAGGCTCCACAAATTGAACGTTTGAGCCTAGAAGTTGAAAATGCAGCTGCTTTGAAAGAGGATCAAACGGTCGGTATCAAGGTCTTGGCTCACTACCAAGATGGTACTCAGGCAGTCTTGAAGGCTGACAAGGTTACCTTCTCAACTACAGGTGAGGGAGATGTAGCCGTTCGTAAAGGTATGCTTGAATTGCACAAACCAGTCAAGTAACTCTGAAAGCTCAATTTGAAGGAGCAGAAGGTCAGATTGACTTGAACATTCAAGCAAATACTGAAAGCAAAGTTGTCCAAGCCATCCGTCCAGTTAGTGTCGTGACAGGTTTGAACCAAGAACCAAGTCTCCCAGCTACAGTAACTGTAGAGTACGACAAAGGATTTCCGAAGGTTCACAAGGTGACTTGGCAAGCAGTTGCTAAGGAAGAACTTGCTAAATACCATAGCTTTGATGTTCTTGGTAAAGTAGAAGGGCTTGAAAAAGAAGCTCATGCTAAGGTATCTGTTGAAGGTATCATTGCTGTCGAAGAAGTGAGCGTAACAACTCCAGTTGCAGAAGCACCTCAACTACCAGAGAGTGTTCGGACTTATCACTCAAATGGCCAAGTCTCTTCAGCTAAAGTAACTTGGGACGCAATTGACCCAAGCCAATACGCACAAGAAGGCAACTTTACTGTGACAGGACATGTCGAAGGTACTCAACTACCAACCAAACTTCATGTTCGTGTATCTTCACAGACAGAAACTGGTGCTAATATTTCTGACCAGTGGACTGGTTCAGAATTGCCACTTGCCTTTGCATCAGACTCAAATCCAAGTGATTCAGTAGCCAATGTCAATGACAAACTAATCTCATATAATAACCAACCAGCAAACCGTTGGACAAACTGGAACCGTACAAGCGAGGCATCAGTCGGAATTCTCTTTGGTGACTCTGGTATCATGTCTAAACGTTCAGTTGATAACCTCAATGTCGCCTTCCACGAAGACCACGGTGTTGGTGCACCTAAATCCTATGTCATCGAATACTATGTTGGCTCAGCAGCTCCAACAGTTCCTAAGAATCCAAGTTTCGTAGCACGCGAAGATCATGTCTTTAATGACGATAAAAACTGGAAAGAAGTAACAAATCTCAAGGCTCCAGATCAAGTAAGAGCTGGAGAAATGACCCACTTTAGCTTTGATAAAGTCAACACTTACGCAGTCCGTATCCGCATGGTTCGACCAGATGGTAAATGGGGTACTTCTATTACAGAAATGCAAATCTTCTCTAAACAAGTAGCAGCAGCTAAGAAAGCTCAAGCACAAATCCAAGTAGATGGAAAAGAATTGCCAAACTTTAACCCAGGCTTGACTGACTACTATCTGGAAGCAAGCCAAGGAAAAGCTCCAGCTGTTACAGCAAGTGTTACTGAAAATGGTATTGCAACAGTTGTACCAAGCGTAGGTGAAGGAGCTCCAGTTCGTGTTGTTGTCAAGGCTGAAAACGGTGATATCCTAGGTGAATATCGCCTACACTTCACAAATGATAAAGATTTGCTCGCAAGTAAACCTGTTACTGTTGCCAAATCATCTCGCTTGGTTGCTAAAGGACAAACCCTTGAGTTACCAGCAAAAGTTCCTGTCTACTTCGCAGGAAAATCTGACTATGAAGTGAAAGACTTGGCTGTTGACTGGGAAGCAGTTCCAGCAGAAAATCTAACAAAAGCAGGTGAATTTACAGTTCATGGTCGCGTTTTGGGTACTGATTTAACTGCTGAAGTAGCTGTTCGTGTAACAGACAAACTCGGTGAGAACCTTTCAGACAACCCAGACTTCGATGACGATAGCAACCGTTCATTTGCCTCAGCAACTAACGATATTGATCCAAACTCTCATGACCGTGTAGATTATGTTAACGATGGTTCAGATGATGAAACCCGTCGTTGGACCAACTGGTCCCCAACTCCATCTGATAATCCAGAAGTCTCAGTAGGGGTTATCTTCAGAGAAAATGGTAAGATTGTTGAACGTACAGTAGCTGAAGGAAGCATTCGCTTCTTTGCAGATGGTGGAACAGATGCACCTTCTAAACTCGTTCTAGAACGCTATGTGGGACCAGAATTTGATTCACCAGAATATTACTCTAACTATCAACCATACGATCCAGAACATCCATTCAACACTCCTTCTAACTGGGAGAAAGTTGAATACCGTGCGGATCAAGAAGTTCAAGCAGGAACTGATATCCATGTAACCTTTGCACCGGTCAAAGCTAAAGCTATGAGATGGCGCATGGATAGAAAAGCTGACAAGAAGGGTGTGGCTATCACTGAAATGGCCTTTATTGCACCAAGTGAAGCTCCTAAAGACAATACAGCTTCTAAACTTCTAGTAGATGGTAAAGAGCTTGCTGACTTCTCTGAAGCTCGTATGGACTACCAAGTAACCTATAGTGGAAACCGTCCTAAAGTAGCTGTTGAAGCTGGTGAAAACGTAGCGGCAACAGTTGTCGATAGTGGAGATGACAAACTCCCAGTCTTGGTACGCCTCGTTTCAGAAAGTGGTAAACACGTCAAGGAATACCGTATCCAATTGACCAAAGAAAAGGTTGAAACTGGGAAAGTTGCCCCAGCTGTCCATGAAGTCCCAGAATTCACTGGTGGCGTAAATGGTGTTGAACCAGCTGTACACGAAGTTCCAGAGTTCACAGGTGGTGTGAATGGAGAAGAGGCAACAGTTCATGAAGTTCCAGAATTCACAGGCGGTGTCAATGGAGCAGAAGCTGCTGTTCATGAAGTACCTGAATATACTGAAGCTACGGTAGAAGCAGGCAAGATTCCAGCACCAGTATTAGAAGTTCCAGAATTTACAGGTGGTGTCAATGGAGCAGAAGCTGCTGTTCATGAAGTGCCAGAGTTCACTGGTCATGTAAATGGTTCAGAAGGAACAACCCATGAAGTTCCACACTTTGAAGGTGGCGTTCCTGGTGGAGAAGGGACTAGTCACCAAGTTCCAGAATTTACTGGACGTGTGAATGGTTCAGCCCCAACTACAGTTGAAACACCAGCATACAGAGATGAGCAGTCACAAGTAGCTCTTGCTATGTCACAAGACAAGACCTACCAAGCGCCTGCAAGTCGTCAAAATATCCTCCCTGAAACAGGTACTAAGGAAAATGCAACCCTTGCAACAGCAGGTGTTGTAGGAGCACTACTTGGTATGTTTGCAATGGGAAAGAAAAAAGAAGACGAATAAGATGATGTAAAAGCATCTAAGTCATAGAGATTGGACCAAGAAACAGATCTCGACAATAAAAAGCGGACAAAACTAGTTTTCTGATCTACAGAGACTGGTCTTGTTCGCTTTTTTGGCTCATTGTCAACTGTAGTGAACAACAAGAAAGTATAATACTCTTCGAAAATCTCTTCAAACCGCGTCAACGTCGCCTTGGATTATATATGTGACTGACTTCATCAGTCTTATCTACAACCTCAAAGCAGTGCTTTGAGCAACCTGCGGCTAGTTTCCTAGTTTGCTCTTTGATTTTCATTGAGTATAAGACAGAGCTGGCTTCTTATTCATAAATTGCCTTTCATTTGATAGCAGGTTCCCTTGAAGATGTTTAGTCAGCTAAACCAAGGCTAGTCTTAGCCTAAGCCATTTTATCAAATGAAATCACATCCCATATTTTCTCGATGCTAGTTAAACAAATCTTATTTTTAGAAAGTATGACTAGCTAACTTCTAAGTGTTATATATTATTAAAACAAAAGGGAACTGTTGTATAAAAACGGGGAAAATGATATAATGAAAGCGTTTTAAATAACGGTGATATAAATGCAATGAAAAATCAGTCAAAGTCGTGTTATTAGCTAGTTTGTTATTAATTAGTCTTTTCAATCCGGTGTATCTGTTGTGAGCGTTCCTAAAAGTTATCGGTATGATTGGAATACGGTTTGGGAATATAGTACCAACTATCACGACCATTAATCTTTTAACATCCCGTCGTGGTCTCGTTATTACAGCTATTCAGAGTATAAAGTAGGTTCTGGCTGGAATTTCTATCGTTATGAGATCATAAACTACTACAGCGGATACTTTTAATCGTTAAAGAGTGAGAAAAAGGAGGGTTTGATATGTTAAGGTTTACTCATGTTACCTTGAAAACGCGACAAGTCATCTTACAAGATGTAGATTTCACCTTTAAAAAGGGTAGGATTTATGGTCTTCTTGCTATCAATGGCTCTGGAAAGACAACACTGTTCCGCGCCATTAGCAACTTAATTCCCATAAGTAGTGGAAATATCGCAGTCCCTCCTTCTTTATTTTATTATGAAAGTGTTGAATGGCTAGATGGTAACCTAAGTGGGATGGACTACCTTCGTCTTATAAAAAACATCTGGAAGTCAGACCTGAACTTGAGGGATGAAATCGCCTACTGGGAAATGTCTGACTATATCAGTCTTCCCATTCGCAAGTATTCCTTAGGCATGAAGCAACGCTTGGTGATTGCCATGTATTTTCTCAGTCAGGCGAAATGTTGGCTCATGGATGAGATAACAAATGGCTTAGATGAATATTATCGACAGAAATTTTTTGATAGGCTAGCAGAAATCGATAGAAAAGAGCAGCTGGTTCTTTTAAGTTCCCACTACAAAGAAGAACTAGTTGATGTCTGCGATAGAATAGTAACCATTCGTAAGGGACAGATAGAAGAGGTTTAGTTTATGAAAGATGTTAGTCTATTTTTATTGAAAAAAGTTTTCAAAAGTCGCTTAAACTGGATTATCTTAGCTTTATTTGTATCTGGACTCGGTGTTACCTTTTATTTTAATAGTCAGACTGCAAACTCCGTCAGCTTGGGAGAGAGTTGGAAACTAGTCTTGTAGACCGTGAGAGAGTCATCAATGGATATGAAGAGAAACTCTCCCAAATATCTGACACCAGCTCGGAGGAATACCAGATTGCTGAAAGTAATTTAGAATTGCAAAAAAATCTTTTGACTCAAAAGAAAGAAATTCTGGCTTTGTTAAAAGAAGGACGCTGGAAAGAAGCCTACTATTTGCAGTGGCAAGCTGAGGAAAAGAGTTATGAAATTGTATCGAAGCAACCGACTTCTAGCTCTGACTTAAAAATGGCGGTTGACCGCGAACGAAAGACTTACCAAGCCCTATATCCCTTGAACATAAAAGCCCACAATTTAGATTATCCGACCCACGGGATTGATCAGATTGTCTGGATTTTAGAGGTTATCATCCCAAGCTTGTTTGTGGTTGCTATTATTTTTATGCTAACGCAACTATTTGCAGAAAGATATCAAAATCATCTGGACACAGCTCAGTTATATCCTTTTTCAAAAGTGACATTTGCCATATCCTCTATTGGAGTTGGGGTGAGCTATGTAACCGTGCTGTTTATCGGAATTTGTGGCTTTTCTTTTCTAATAGGAAGTCTGATAAGTGGTTTTGGACAGTTAGATTACCCCTACCCGATTTATAACTTAACCAATCAAGAAGTAACTATTGGGAAGATACAAGATGTGTTATTTCCTGGTTTGTTATTAGCTTTCTTAGCTTTTATCGTTATTGTGGAAGTCGTCTACTTGATTGCATACTTTTTCAAGCAAAAAATGCCTGTCCTCTTTATTTCCTTAATTGGGATAGTTGGCTTATTGTTTGGTATCCAAACCATTCAGCCTCTTCAGAGGATTGCACATCTGATTCCCTTTACTTACTTGCGTTCAGTGGAGATTTTGTCTGGAAGATTACCTAAGCAGATTGATAATGTCAATCTAAATTGGGGCATGGGGGTGGTCTTACTGCCTTGCACGATAATTCTTTTGCTATTGGGAATTCTATTTATCGAAAGTTTGGGAAATTCACGAAAAAAGAGTATGTTAAATAGGTGTTAGTTTTCCTATTTCCACTTGATAACTACTTCATGCAATCAAGAATATGAAAGAATATCCGAATCATTGTTAGCTATGAAAAATGAGGGGAAACGAATCTCAGGAGACTCTCAAAATATGAGCCCAAAAAAAGTCATCATTAGATGGCTTTTTTGCTATCAAAAGAGTTATAATAAAGGTGAAAATAGTAGGAGAAGAGGAGGAGATAGGATGGCTTATATTGAAATGAAAAATAGCTATAAGAGGTATCATACTGGTGATACAGAAATTGTAGCAAATCGAGATGTCAACTTCGAGATTGAAAAGGGAGAACTGGTTATTATTCTTGGTTCATCTGGTGCAGGGAAGTCAACAGTTTTGAATATTCTAGGTGGTATGGATACAAACGATGAAGGACAAGTCTGGATTGATGGAATCAATATCTCGAATTTCACTTCTCATCAGAGAACTAACTATCGGAGAGATGACGTTGGCTTTGTCTTTCAGTTTTACAATTTGGTTTCTAACCTGACTGCTAAGGAAAATGTTGAGCTAGCTTCAGAAATTGTTGCCGATGCCTTGGATCCTGAGCAGGTTCTCAAGGATGTAGGCTTAGGTCACCGTCTTAATAACTTTCCAGCCCAGTTGTCAGGTGGTGAGCAACAACGGGTCTCCATTGCTCGAGCTGTGGCTAAAAATCCTAAAATTCTCCTTTGTGATGAACCAACGGGAGCTTTGGACTACCAGACTGGTAAGCAGGTTCTGAAGATTCTTCAAGATATGTCACGTAAGAAGGGGGCTACTGTTATCATCGTGACCCATAATGCTTCTCTAGCTCCTATAGCTGATCGCGTGATTCAGATGCATGATGCCAGTGTCAAGAGTGTTGTCCTCAATCCTCAACCACAGGACATTGATGATTTGGAGTATTGAGATGAAAAGAAAGACATATTGGAAAGACCTGCTCCAGTCTTTCACAGGTTCAAAGGGACGGTTTTTATCCATCCTAACTCTGATGATGTTAGGTTCTTTAGCCGTGGTTGGTCTCAAAGTAGCCAGTCCCAATATGGAGCGAACAGCATGGGCTTATCTGAAAGATACTAATGCGGCAGATATGACCGTCATAGCAGATTATGGTCTAGATCAGGCAGACCAGGCAGAATTGCAAACTCTATCAGGAGCAGATGTCGAGTTTGGTTATATGACAGATTTGACTCTGGCAAATAGTGAAGATGCCATACGAATCTTTTCAAATACTGATAAGATTTCAAAATTTCAAGTAACGGAAGGTCGTTTGCCTGAAAAAGAAGATGAATTAGCCTTGGCGGACTTTTGGAAAGATCGCTATCAGATTGGTCAAGTCATTTATTTGAGTCAAAAGAAGGGCAGTAATTCTCAGTTGAAGCGGGATAGTTATACCATTACAGGCTTTGTCCACTCTCCAGATATTTTTTCAAAATCAGATATGGGGAGTTCAGCCAGTGGTAATGGGAACTTGGTTGCTTATGGTGTCGTAACTGAAGAAAATTTTAAGAGCTCTGTATACACGATTGCCCGCCTGCGTTTTGCTAGCCTAACAGATGTCAATCCTTTCTCTAGTGATTACGAAAAGAAGCTAGAGGAAGAAGAGGAGACTTTAAAGGAACTAGTTGCTGATAATGGACAAGCGCGACTAGAGAAAATGAAGAAGGATGCCCAAGAGTCCCTTGATGAGGGCAAGAAACAACTAGACGAGGCAGAGATCAACTTGACAGCTGGCAAGAAACGCCTGCAGGAGATCGAGAGTAGGCTTAAAGGTCAAGAGGCCCAGTTAAGCCAACTACCAGAACCACAAAAAGTCAAGCCTCTAGTCAGTTAGAAGAAGCAAAAGACCAACTAAAGCAAGAAAAGGAAAAGCTGAGCCAAGCCGAAACAGATCTTACTAATGAAAAGGCTAAATGGCAGATCAGTCAGGATGAGGTCAATGCTCTGACAGAGCCAACCTATCATGTCTACAATCGCAAGAGTTCTCCTACTGGTCAAGGTTATCTCATGTATAGTAATTCGGCCATGAGTATTCGTGCCGTAGGGAATATTTTTCCAGTTGTTCTCTATGCTGTAGCAGCCATGGTTACCTTTACCACCATGACACGATTTGTAGACGAGGAAAGGACCAATGCTGGTATCTTTAAGGCTTTAGGCTACCATAGCAAGGATATCATTGCTAAGTTTGTGATTTACGGTCTAGTTGCTGGTACTCTTGGCACTCTACTAGGAATTCTGATTGGTCACTACATCCTAGCACCTACTATTTCGCATATCATCACTAAGCGAATGATCGTTGGTGAGAGTCAGCAGTATTTCTATTGGACTTATAGTTGCTTGGCTTTGGGACTAAGCTTAGTAGCTAGTGTCCTACCTGCCTACCTTGTATCTCGTAGAGAATTGCATGAAGAAGCAGCACAATTATTACTACCCAAGCCACCAGTCAAGGGCTCAAAGATTCTCTTGGAGCGGATAACCTTTATCTGGTCTCATTTGAGCTTACCCAAAAGGTAACTGCCCGCAATATTTTCCGTTACAAACAACGTATGCTGATGACCATTTTTGGGGTTGCAGGTTCAGTAGCCCTCCTCTTCGCAGGGCTTGGTATTCAATCCTCTGTTGTAGGAGTTGCTGACAGACAGTTTAAGGATCTGCAACAATATCAGATGATTCTCTCTGTCAATTCTAGAGCTTCAGATTCTGATAAGGCAAAGCTAGAAGAAAAATTGCAGAGTGATGAAGTTGAAAACTATCGTTTAATTTCTTCCAAACACATTGAGGAAGACTATGCCGGTAAGGCTGGCGTTCAGACCGTGACCATGATGGTAACGGATCAAGATGACCTAGCTCCCTTTGTCCTCCTAGAAAAAAATGGGGAAAAACTGGGCTTGTCTAACGGAGTTGTCTTGACAGAAAAATTAGCCCAGTTAGCTGGAGTTTCTGTTGGTGACAACTTTACAATCGATGGGAAAACCTTTAAAGTAGGTGCTATTACCGAGCACTATGTGGGCCATTTTGTCTATATGAATCAGGCAACCTATGAGGAGATATACGGTCAAGCACCCAAGATGAATACATATTTGGTCCAACTCAAGGATAAAAGTGAAGGCAATACCGAAAGAGTCGCAGGAGAATTTATGGACCAGACGGCTGTCAGTGGCCTTGTTCAAAACGCCTCCACCATTCAGCTCTTTGAAAGTTTTGCCAATTCTTTGAATCATACCATGGCGATTTTGGTGCTGGTATCGGTGCTACTAGCTATTGTGATTCTCTATAATTTGACCAATATCAATGTTGCTGAACGGATTCGGGAACTCTCAACCATCAAGGTTCTTGGTTTTCATAATAAAGAAGTGACCCTTTACATCTATCGGGAGACCATCATATTGTCACTAATTGGAATGATTGTAGGATTGGTCTCAGGCTTTTATCTCCATCAATTTCTCATTCAGATGATCGCACCCTGGTACCTTCCGTTTTCAACCCAAGGTCGGCTGGGAAGTGTATCTCATCCCAATTCTAGCTGTTAGTGTCATCTTGACTATCCTAGGCTTTTTTTGTCAATCATTATCTCCGAAAGGTAGATATGCTTGAAGCCCTCAAGTCTGTAGAATAATTGGTAGAGGACAAAAACAAATAAGAAAGCCCTTTGTGGCTTTTTTATTTTCATAAAAATGGTAAAATAGTAAGAGTAGAAATGGAGTTCTAGATATGAAACGAATTGATCAATTTGAAAATAAGAAAGTATTAGTCCTCGGTTTGGCTAAATCTGGTGAATCTGCAGCTCGTCTCTTGGACAAGCTAGGAGCCATTGTGACAGTGAATGATGGCAAGCCTTTTGAGGAAAATCCAGCTGCGCAAAGTCTCTTGGAAGAGGGCATCAAGGTTGTCACTGGTGGACATCCTTTGGAATTATTGGATGAAGATTTTGCCCTCATGGTAAAAAATCCAGGAATTCCTTATAGCAATCCTATGATTGAAAAAGCTTTAGAAAAAGGCATTCCAGTCTTGACAGAGGTTGAGTTGGCCTACTTGATTTCTGATGCACCGATTGTTGGTATTACTGGTTCAAATGGTAAGACTACGACCACAACCATGATTGGAGAGGTTCTGACTGCAGCTGGGCAAAATGGCCTTTTATCAGGGAACATTGGTTACCCTGCAAGCCAGGTAGCTCAGACAGCAACAGATAAGGATACCCTTGTCATGGAGCTATCCTCTTTCCAACTAATGGGAATCCAAGAATTTCATCCTGAAATTGCTGTTATCACCAACCTTATGCCAACACATATTGACTATCACGGTTCTTTTGAAGCCTATGTCGCAGCTAAGTGGAATATTCAAAGCAATATGACAGCGGCTGATTACTTAGTATTGAACTTCAACCAGGAATTAGCTAAAGAGCTTGCTACAAAGACAAACGCGACTGTAGTACCATTCTCAACCCTTGAAAGGTTGACGGTGCTTATCTTGAAGATGGTCTTCTTTACTTCCGTGGTGAGAAAGTCATGGCAGCTGATGAAATCGGAGTTCCTGGTAGCCACAATGTGGAAAATGCTCTTGCAACCATTGCTGTAGCTAAACTTCGTGGTGTGGACAATGAAATCATCAAGGAAACCTTGTCAGCCTTTGGCGGTGTCAAACACCGTCTCCAGTTTGTAGACCAAATCAATGGCGTTAAATTCTACAACGATAGTAAGTCAACCAATATCTTGGCAACTCAAAAAGCCTTGTCTGGATTTGACAATAGTAAGGTCGTCCTGATTGCTGGTGGTTTGGACCGTGGAAATGAGTTTGATGAATTAGTGCCGGATATTAAAGGACTCAAGAAAATGGTCATCCTCGGTCAGTCTGCAGAGCGTGTCAAACGTGCAGCGGATAAAGCTGGTGTGGCTTATGTGGATGCAACAGATATTGCTGATGCAACTCGAAAGGCTTATGAACTTGCGGAAGAAGGAGATGTGGTTCTCCTCAGTCCTGCTAATGCTAGCTGGGATATGTATGCCAACTTTGAGGTACGTGGAGATCTTTTCATCGACACTGTAGCGGAGTTAAAGGGATAATATGAAAAAAATAGTATTTACAGGTGGGGGAACGGTTGGACACGTTACCCTAAACCTTTTGTTAATGCCTAAGTTTATCGAAGATGGCTGGGAAGTCCACTATATCGGTGACAAACGGGATTGAGCATCATGAAATTCTCAAGTCAGGTTTAGATGTCACCTTCCATTCTATTGCTACAGGGAAACTACGCCGTTATTTCTCATGGCAAAATATGGTTGACGTCTTTAAGGTTGCTTTTGGAATTCTTCAATCGCTCTTTATCATGCTTCGAGTTCGTCCACAAGCCCTCTTTTCTAAGGGTGGATTTGTATCTGTTCCGCCTGTTATTGCAGCGCGAGTATGCAGAGTACCAGTCTTCATCCACGAGTCTGATCTCTCTATGGGATTGGCCAATAAAATCGCCTATAAATTTGCGACTAAAATGTACTCTACTTTTGAGCAAGCGTCTAGCCTCACTAAAGTAGAGCATGTAGGAGCCGTGACCAAGGTTTCTGGACCAATTATGGAAGAGCCTGAAGAAATGGTGGATATCCGAACTTCTTTCAATGATAAGCTACCAACTCTTCTTTTCGTCGGAGGTTCTGCTGGTGCGCGTGTCTTTAACCAATTAGTTACAGACCACAAGGAAGAGCTGACTAGTCGTTATAATATCATCAACCTAACAGGGGATGCTAGCTTAAATGAACTAAGTTCAAACCTCTACCGTGTTGACTACGTGACTGAACTCTATCAACCGCTCATGAATATGGCTGATGCAGTCATTACTCGTGGTGGCGCCAATACTATTTTTGAACTTCTTGCCATGGCTAAATTGCATGTCATTGTCCCTCTAGGGCGTGAAGCTAGCCGTGGAGATCAGATTGAAAATGCGGCTTACTTTGTGAAAAAAGGCTATGCTGAGGAGTTGCAAGAGGGCGGTTTGACCTTGTCTACTTTAGAAGAAAAAGTAAGCAAGCTTTTGACCCACAAAGAAGACTACCAGAACACGATGAAGAATTCTCATGAATTAAAATCTGTGGCGGATTTTTATGCGCTACTAACAAAAGATCTATCATAAGGAAAATCGATGTCAAAGGATAAGAAACAAGAGCCAACTCAAGGCAAGGAATTGTCAGAGTGGCAAAAACGAAATCAAGAATATCTTCAAAAAAAAGCTGAAGAAGAGGCCCAACTAGCCAAAGAAAAGGCCCAAGCAGATACCAATAAAAAAGAAGTTGCAAAAGCTCCGGAAGAAGAAGAAAACACTTTATCAGAGTGGCAGAAGCAGAACCGTGAATATCTGCGTAAAAAGGCTGAGGAAGAGACCAAGGAAGAACAAGAGTCAGACTTATCTGAAGATACTGAGGAGGAAGAGGATTCAGACTCTAATCCTGAAGAGCAGAAGGAGAGTGCAGAAGACCAGTCCTCGCTTGAAATTGAGGAGGAAACTGCTGAGACAGAACAAGTAGAAGAAGAGGACGAAAAATCTGACGAAACAAAAGTAGAAGAAAAGAGAACTAAGTCTAAGGAAAAGATTGCTAAGCCTTCTATTCCAAGTGTTCATATCTGGCGTGCTGTTACGATTCTAATCCCAAGTTTGCTTGTCTTGTTCTTTTCCATCTATCTTTTGACGCCATACTCAACTTTGAAAAACATAGAGGTTACTGGTACGGTAGAGACCAATGCAGACCAAATCAAAGAGGCTTCAGGAATTCGTGATAGTGACTATACCTTTGATTTGCTCCTCAATAAAGACAAACATGCTAAGATGATTAAGTCCAATCACTGGATTGAATCTGCTAGCATTCACTATCAATTTCCGACCAATTTTACCATCCAGGTCAAGGAATACGGGATTGTAGCCTATTATGTTTCTGGAGAGGACCATTATCCGATTCTTTCTAGTGGAACGGTGGAAACCAGTCCAGTTAGTCTAGTCAGTCTTCCAGAAACCTATATGTCTGTACTCTTTAACGATGAGCAGCAAGTCAAAACCTTGATTGAACAACTAGCTGAAGTCAGCCCAGAGATTAAGCAGGCGATCAAAACGATTGAATTGGCTCCAACTAGTGTAACCAGTGATCTGCTCAAGATTACCATGTATGATACGGATGAGATTTTGGTTCCTTTATCAGAACTAGGTAAAAAATTACCTTACTATAGTAAGATTAAACCCCAACTAACAGTACCGAGCGGTATTGATATGGAAGTTGGGATCTATAGTTATAGCTTGACGGATAAGGCTTTAGAAGAAGCAAGAATCAAAGCTAAAGAAGAGGAAAAGAAGAAGCAGGAAGAAGAAAAGAAAAAACAAGAAGAGCAAGGGAATCAAACTCAGAGTCAAAATCAAACAACCCAACAATCACAGAGTCGTTAAGCTTAAGATGATTCTGTTGGATTGATAATGAGTCATGTTTTCTACAAGTTCAATCGCTGGTTTTTACTTGACAAGTACCGCTTTAAATAATAGAATAGTAAAAAACCTTTAAAGCAGTCCAGAGAGGCAGCTAAGGTTAGACGGTGAAAGGGTGGATTCTACCCATTTTTCGTGGAACCTTGCTGTAGGCAGGTTCCTTTTTTCATGCTCTCTAGCTAACAAAGGTAAAAGGAGAAAAGTATGCGCGAATCTCGTCCAGTTATTGCTCTTGATTTTCCAAGTTTTGAGGCAGTCAAGAAATTTTTAGCTCTTTTTCCAGCTGAAGAGAGCCTCTATCTAAAGGTAGGTATGGAGCTCTATTACGCTACAGGTCCGGAGATTATTTCTTATTTGAAAGGCTTGGGACATAGTGTCTTTCTGGATCTCAAACTCCATGATATACCTAATACGGTCAAGTCAGCCATGAAGGTTTTGTCTAATCTGGGCGTTGACATGACCAATGTTCATGCCGCAGGTGGTGTAGAAATGATGAAAGCTGCGCGTGAAGGCCTTGGAAAGGAAGCCAAATTGATTGCTGTTACCCAGTTGACTTCAACTTCTGAAGAACAAATGAGAGACTTTCAAAATATTCAAACCAGCCTTCAAGAATCTGTTATTCACTATGCCAAGAAAACTGCTGAAGCCGGTTTGGATGGAGTCGTTTGCTCGGCTCAAGAAGCCAAGCTTATCAAACAAGCAACTCATGAAGACTTTATCTGTCTGACACCAGGGATTCGCCCAAGAGGGACAGAAGCAGGAGATCAGAAACGGGTAGTAACCCCAGGACAAGCTTATCAGATTGGCAGTGACTACATCGTAGTTGGTCGTCCGATTACGCAAGCAGCTGATCCAGTTGCAGCCTACCATGCCATCAAGGAAGAATGGACACGGGACTGGGTTTAAAAAGAAGATTCATTTAACACTATAAAAAGGAGCACACCATGACACTTGCTAAAGATATTGCCAGCCATCTATTGAAAATACAAGCCGTTTACCTCAAACCAGAAGAGCCCTTCACATGGGCATCAGGCATTAAGTCACCGATTTATACGGACAACCGTGTGACGCTTGCATACCCAGAAACTCGAACTTTGATTGAGAATGGGTTTGTAGAAGCTATCAAGGCAGAATTCCCAGACGTTGAAGTCATTGCAGGAACAGCAACTGCAGGTATCCCACACGGTGCCATCATCGCTGATAAGATGAATCTACCATTTGCTTACATCCGTAGCAAACCAAAAGACCACGGTGCTGGAAATCAAATCGAAGGCCGTGTAGCCCAAGGGCAAAAAATGGTCGTTGTTGAAGATTTGATTTCAACAGGTGGTTCGGTTCTCGAAGCCGTAGCAGCTGCCAAGCGTGAAGGAGCAGATGTTCTGGGTGTTGTAGCTATTTTCAGCTATCAATTACCAAAAGCAGATAAAAACTTCGCAGATGCGGGTGTTAAACTGGTGACTTTGTCTAACTATAGCGAACTCATCCACTTAGCCCAAGAAGAAGGCTATATCACACCAGAAGGACTTGACCTCCTAAAACGATTTAAAGAAGACCAAGAGAATTGGCAAAAAGCCTAAGATATAAAAAATCAGGTAGTCACTAGGATTACCTGATTTCTTTTTGTGATTTCATTGAGTATTATACTGGACTAAAATCAAAAAACATCTTATAATAGTAGTTATGAAACTTACAAACGAAGAAATAAAAAAAATTGAACAACTCCTAAGAGATTCATCGTACGCCAAATATCACAAACGTCTACAGATTATTTATTTTCGCTCAAAAGAAAAGAGTTATAAGGAAATCATGGATTTGCTAGATTGTAATAAAACAACTGTTTGGAGGAATTTGAAAAAATATAAGGAGTTTGGTTTAGAAGCTCTTCTTCAAGAAACCCGTGGTGGACGTCATCGAGAATATATGACTTACGAAGAGGAACAAGCATTCCTAAAACGTCATATAGAAGCTGCTCAGGCTGGGGAATTTGTAACTGTCAATCAGTTATTTGAAGCCTATCAAAAAGAGATTGGTCGCACTTCCACACGTGATGGTTTCTATTATCTCCTGAAACGCCATGGTTGGCGAACGGTCACTCCTCGACCTGAACATCCCAAGAAGGCAGGCGCTCAGACAATTGAGACGTCTAAAAATAAAATCTACATTCGAGACCTTAAGTAAGCGCTTTAAAGAGGAGGGGACTTATAACAAAGTACGATTGATGTACCAAGATGAAGCTGGTTTCGGGAGGATCAGTAAGATGAGTTCTTGTTGGGCTCCTCAAGGAATTCGACCTAGCATTCCTAGTCATTATATGCGAGAATATCGCTATTGTTATGGGGCAGTAGATGCTCAGACAGGAGATTCCTTCTTCCTTATTGCTGGAGGATGCAATACTGAGTGGACGAATGAATTTCTACGGCAAGTCTCACAAGCTTATCCAGATGACTATATTTTACTTGTCATGGATAATGCTATATGGCATAAATCAAGTACCTTAGAGATTCCAAGTAATATTGAGTTGGCTTTTATCCCACCTTATACACCAGAAATGAATCCTATTGAACAGGTCTGGAAAGAAATTCGAAAACGAGGTTTTAAAAATAAGGCTTTCCAAACATTGGAAGCTGTCATTGATAAGCTTCAAGAAGTTATTCTAGGACTGGAAAAAAATGTTTTAAAGTCAACTGTCAGCAGACAATGGACGAGGTTGCTTTTTGAAATTAATTGAGTATTAGTCAACTTTTCCACCTTCAACAACTAGGTCATCTGCTTTAGCAGCGTCACCGTAAGTTGGGTGAAGTGTTTTTTCATAAGCCTTGTGGAAGAAGTTTTCTTTACCTAATTTTTCGATTTCTTGGTTGATGTAGTCGAGTAGTTCTTGGTTACCTTTTTGAACTGCTGGTGCGATGGTATCTGGGTTACCTAGAGAAGAAATTCCTACCTCATATCCTTTATTTTCAAGCGCCCAAGCTAGAACTTCAGTATTGTCAGTAGAGAAGGCATCTCCTCGTCCATCAAGAAGGGCTTGGTAAGCATCGCTATATTGATCGTATTTTTGGAGTTTTACTTCTGGGTGATTTTTCTCAAAGTAAGTTTCAGCAGTCGTTCCTTTTGTAACGATTAAGGTTTTGCCTTCAAGTTGCTTAACATCTGTAATTAGACCAGTCTTTGGTGACACAACACCGAGAGAAACTTTCATGTAAGGAAGGGCAAAGTCAACTTGTTTCTTACGTTCGTCAGTAACTGTAAAGTTAGCTAGGGTGATATCAACCTTGTTTGAAATCAAGTATTCAGCACGGTTGGCAGCATCAACAGAAACGTATTTAACTTTCACACCAAGGTCTTGTGCCAATTGATTCCCTAGTTCGATATCGTAACCTTGGTAAGAACCGTCATTATCAACATAACCAAATGGTTTTTTGTCTCCAAATACCGCGATTCGAAGTTCACCACTTTTCTTAATTTCATCAATAGTACGAGCTTTGGCAGTCGCCTTAGCAGATGAAGCATCAGAGCTTCCGCCTGAACTACAAGCTGTGACGAAGATAAGCGCAAATGCTAGAGCAAAAACAGTTAGAATTGGTTTAAGTAGTTTCATAATAATCTCCTTTATTGATTATAGATATGAGCCAAACTGGCTAAAGTCAAAGACGTTTAAAAATTCTTGTGCTCGTTTGGTTTGTGGATTTGTGAAGAATTCTTGAGCAGTTCCTTCTTCAGCAATCTTCCCTTGGTCTAGAAAGATGATGCGATCCGCAATTGCTTGGGCAAACTGCATTTCATGGGTTACCAGAATCATGGTACGCCCTTCTTGGGCCAAATCATTGATAAGTTCGAGAACCTCACGCACCATTTCTGGATCCAGTGAAGCAGTCACTTCGTCAAAGAGGATAATTTCTGGATGCATGAGAAGTGCACGAACGATGGCTACCCGTTGCTTTTGTCCACCAGATAATTGACGAGCGAAGCTATGTTGTTTATCTAGAAGTCCGACACGTTCCAGTAGTTGCAGAGCTTCTTCCGTTACTTCTTTCTTGTCTCTCCCTTGAGCCTTGATAGGTCCTAGGATGAGGTTTGAAGGACATCTAGGTGAGGAAAGAGTTCATAACTTTGAAAGACCATACCGATCTTTTGGCGAACCAGGTGAAAATCTTTTTTATTTTCAACGATGGACTGGCCATCCAGTAGGATATCTCCTCCTTGAATACTTTCTAAACCATTGAGGCAGCGAAGTAGCGTGCTTTTACCACAACCAGATGGTCCTAGGATGACGACCACTTCTCCCTTTTTAATATCTAAAGAAAGTCCTTGGAGGATTGGATTGTCTCCGAAGGATTTTTTTAGTTCCTTGATTTCTAAAATAGTTTCAGACATTTAGTTCCTCCAATGTTTTTCTAGATGAGTAGATAGTTTGGAAATAGGGAAGCAAACTGCGAAATACAAGACTAGGATGGTTCCATAAATCCAAAAGGAAGCTGTTGGGATAGTCAAACGATTGCTATCGATGATTTGTTGTCCAACCTTGGTAACTTCCAACAACCCCAATCAAAACAACCAAGGAAGTCGTTTTGATCATCCGAGTGACAAGGTTGATAGCTTGCGGTAACAGTCTTCTCAAGACCTGAGGAATGATGATGTAGTAGTAGAGTTGCAATTTAGTTAAGCCAAGCGCCTGTCCACTCTCAAACTGATGTTTAGGGAGCGAAGTGATAGCTCCACGAACCAAGTCTCCCATCTCAGCTGTTCCCCAGAGTGTGAAAACGATAATAGCAGAAGTCTCCCCAGAAATATTGATATTAAAGTTTCGAGCTAAACCAAAGTAAACGATGAAAAGGAGCACCAGCTGGGGCATGATCCGGATAAATTCTAGATAAAAACGAGTCAAGAAACGAATCACTCTAGAATGAGAGGTCATGATAATTCCCATCACCGTTCCGAAAATCATGGATAAAAGGACAGACAGGATAGAAATCCCAATCGTGACTCCCAATCCTTGTAAGATTCTCAGGAGATTATTTCCCTGAAAGAGTACTTGCATTCCCGAATCCTGCATGACGGAGCCTCCTTTCTATCCAACTAAAGACTAGTGAAATAGGTAGAAGCATGATAAGGTAAGCAACCACCAACATAGCCAGCGCAATGTCTGTCTCATAATAGAGTCCAATCAAATCCTTAGCAACGTACATAAGGTCAGCAAGGGCAACTGCTGAAAAGACAGAAGTTTCTTTGATCAGGAAAATAACATTGGCACTAAAGGATGGTAGAGCCACCGCAGTCGCTTGTGGAAGAACCACGTAGCGAAAGACCTGAAAAGGTGTAAGGCCAATGGCTAAACCTATTTCATGCTGGGTTTGACTGACGGCTTCTAGCCCGCTTCGGAAGGATTCTGCCATGTAGGAACCACCTAAGAAGATGAGTCCGACTGTTGCACAGACTTCTGAAGAAAGAACAATCCCTATTCGAGGTAGACCGAAGTAGAGAAAGAATAGTTGTATCAAAAGGGGTGTATTTCGTGACAATTCTATATAGGCTGTTGCCAATTGTGAGAGAACAGGAACTCGGTAATGCCGGATGACGCTGACGATGAGCCCCAGCAAAAAAGAACCTAGAATTCCCCAAACTGCAATATGCAAGGTCAAAAAGAATGCCTTTTGATAGAGTGGTAGATATTGTTCAACAATGGACCAATCCAAAAGTAGAACCTCCCATCTAGGAAAATGATACAGTTATTGTAGCATTAAAAGAGAGCTTTGGATAATATGTATTTTCTATCACAATGATAGACAAAATCTATTGGAAAGGGAAATTTTAAAATTTTTAGGAAATTTAGTTGACAAATGTAGATTTTAAGAGTATACTGATATTTGTAATCGACAAATGTAGATTTAGGAGGGATAACAATGCAGATTTCGGATGCAGAATGGCAGGTCATGAAGATTATCTGGATGCAGGGAGAACAGACTAGTACTGATCTCATAAAAGTATTAGAGAAAAGGTTCAGTTGGTCCAAGTCCACGATCCAGACACTCTTGGCTCGTTTGGTGGAGAAGGAATGTTTGACTCGGGAAAAACAGGGCAAGTCCTTTATCTATTCAGCGCTGTTGACGCAGGAAGATAGCAAAAAGTTACTTGTCCAGGATATTAAAGACAAGCTTTGTTCCCGCAGAATAAAGCTCTTACTAGCTGATTTGATCGAAGAATGTGATTTTACTTTAGCCGATTTGGAAGGCTTGGAAGAAGTGATTTCAAAGAAAAAAGCAAGTGCTGTAACAGAAGTAAGATGTAATTGTATGTAAAGGAGACGCTATGTTAAATCTATTTGTATCTATTGTTGTTTTAGGAATGATTGCTTTTATCCTCTTTTGGTTTTTCAAAAAACCGCAAGAAGATGCTAAGAGAGCCCAACAAAAAAATGGCTATCAGGAGATTCGAGTGGAGGTCATGGGAGGATATACTCCAGAAACCATTATCCTCAAAAAATCGCAACCTGCTCGCATTATTTTCGATCGAAAAGATCCTTCACCTTGCTTGGACCAAATCGTTTTTCCAGACTTTGGAGTGCATGCAAATCTGCCTATGGGAGACCAATATGTGGTTGAAATCACTCCTGAAGAAGCAGGTGAGTATGGTTTCTCTTGTGGCATGAACATGATGCACGGTAAGATGATTGTAGAATAGGAGAATGATATGACTGAAATTGTAAAAGCAAGTCTTGAAAATGGCGTTCAAAAAATTCGTATCACGGCAGACAAAGGCTACCATCCAGCCCACATTCAACTGCAAAAAGGGATTCCTGCTGAGATTACCTTTCATCGTGTGACACCTTCAAACTGTTATAAAGAGATTCTCTTCGAAGAAGAAGGGATCCTAGAACCAATCGCTCAAGACGAGGAAAAAGTCATTCGCTTTACTCCTCAAGAATTGGGTGAGCACGAGTTTTCCTGTGGCATGAAGATGCAAAAGGGAACCTACACCGTTGCTGAAAAAACTAAAAAGTCTCTCAGCCTTTTACAGCGTTTTTGGATTACTAGTATCTTTACTGTGCCTCTTGTGATTCTCATGATTGGGATGTCGACAGGAGGAATTAGTCACCAAGTCATGCGTTGGGGCACCTTTTTAGCCACAACACCCATTATGCTGGTAGCTGGAGTTCCATATATCAGAAGCGCCTGGGCTAGTTTTAAAAAGCACAATTCCAACATGGATACCTTGGTTGCTCTGGGGACCCTAGTGGCCTATTTCTATAGCTTAGTTGCCCTCTTCACTGGTCTGCCCGTTTACTTTGAAAGTGCTGCATTTATCCTCTTCTTCATTCTTTTGGGAGCAGTTTTTGAGGAAAAAATGCGAAAAAATACTTCGCAGGCAGTCGAAAAATTATTAGACTTACAAGCAAAAACAGCAGAGGTCTTGCGTGATGATGCTTATGTACAAATCCCTCTAGAACAGGTCAAAGTTGGTGATTTAATCCGTGTTCGACCAGGTGAAAAAATAGCGGTTGATGGGATTGTCTTAGAAGGTGAAACTAGTATTGATGAATCAATGGTGACTGGGGAAAGTATTCCAGTCGATAAATCAGTTGGAGATGCTGTCATTGGTTCAACCATCAATAATAGTGGTACGATCATATTTAGAGCTGAAAAAGTTGGTTCTGAGACTATGTTGGCTCAGATTGTGGACTTTGTGAAGAAAGCTCAAACCAGTCGTGCTCCTATTCAAGATTTGACAGACAAGATTTCTGGGATTTTTGTACCAGCAGTTGTCATTTTAGGACTCCTTACTTTTTGGATCTGGTTTGTCCTGCTTGGAGAAAGCTTTGTGACTTCCCTTCTCTACGGAGTTGCTGTTTTGATAATTGCCTGTCCTTGTGCACTAGGACTCGCGACACCGACAGCACTCATGGTTGGAACAGGACGAAGTGCCAAGATGGGGATTCTTCTCAAAAATGGTACAGTTTTACAGGAAATCCAAAAAGTCCAAACGGTTGTTTTTGACAAGACAGGAACCTTGACCGAAGGGAAGCCAGTAGTGACAGATGTTATTGGTGATGAAAGAGAAGTGCTAAGTTTGGCTGCTTCACTGGAAGATGTATCTCAACACCCGCTAGCTCAAGCTATTGTTAATCGTGCATCTGAACTAGGAATTAGCCTTTACCCAGTGGAAAACTTCCAAGCCTTGCATGGAAAAGGTGTGACTGGGATTATTAATAGTAAACAAGTCTTGCTGGGGAATGCCAAACTCTTAGATGATCTTGCTATTCCACATGATTATCAAGAACGATTTGATTTGCTTGAGAAAGAAGCAAAAACAGTTGTCTTCCTATCCGTAGATGGTCAGTTAAAAGGCTTAATTGCCTTGCAGGATGTCCCTAAGGAAACTGCTCAAGAAGCTATTGCTAAATTGAAAAAACGTGGTCTTAGAACGGTCATGCTTACTGGAGATAATGCTGGAGTAGCCCATGCGATTGCAGAGCAAATTGGGATAGAAGAAGTGATTGCAAATGTCTTGCCAGAGGAAAGGCACATGAAATTCACAAGCTTCAAAAGAATGGCAAATTGGCCTTTGTTGGAGATGGTATCAATGATGCGCCGGCCCTCAGTGTAGCGGATGTCGGAATTGCCATGGGCTCTGGGACAGATATTGCCATTGAATCAGCAGATCTTGTCCTTACAACCAACAATTTACTAGGATTGGCACGTGCTTTTGATATGAGTAAGAAGACCTTTAATCGTATTCTACTCAATCTTTTCTGGGCTTCTATCTATAACCTCATTGGTATTCCGATTGCAGCAGGAGTCTTTTCTGTTCTTGGTTTGGTACTCAATCCAGAACTTGCAGGATTGGCCATGGCCTTTAGTTCAGTCTCTGTTTTAATCAGTTCTCTTATGCTTAATTTTACTAAAGTCGATTAATACTCTTCGAAAATCAAATTCAAACCACGTCAGCTTCACCTTGCCGTACTCAAGTACAGCCTGCGGCTAGCTTCCTAGTTTGCTCTTTGATTTTTATTGAGTATAAAAAGGCGGTCTTAACCGCTTTTTTGTTATTCTAACACAGATTTTCAAAACGTTTTCAATCTGTACTGTAATAGAGAATGAAAGTTTCTGAGCACATTCTTATGAATCTGAAATCAAATGTGATAAATTAGGAGTGTAAATTTACTGAATCGTTTTCAAATAACATATAAAAGCGTTTTTTGTAAATATATGAAATTATATTGAAGGAGAGTTATCATGACTCAAGGAAAAATTACTGCATCTGCGGCAATGCTCAACGTATTGAAAACATGGGGCGTAGACACAATCTACGGTATCCCATCAGGAACACTCAGCTCATTGATGGACGCTTTGGCTGAAGACAAAGATATCCGTTTCTTGCAAGTTCGCCACGAAGAAACAGGTGCTCTTGCCGCTGTTATGCAAGCGAAATTTGGTGGCTCAATCGGTGTTGCAGTTGGTTCAGGTGGACCTGGTGCGACTCACTTGATTAACGGTGTTTACGATGCAGCTATGGATAACACTCCATTCCTAGCGATCCTTGGATCACGTCCAGTTAACGAACTCAACATGGATGCCTTCCAAGAATTGAACCAAAACCCAATGTACAACGGTATCGCTGTATACAACAAACGTGTAGCTTACGCTGAGCAATTGCCAAAAGTTATTGACGAAGCTTGCCGTGCTGCAGTTTCTAAAAAAAGGTCCAGCTGTTGTTGAAATTCCAGTAAACTTCGGTTTCCAAGAAATCGACGAAAACTCATACTATGGATCAGGTTCATACGAGCGTTCATTCATCGCTCCTGCTTTGAACGAAGTTGAAATCGACAAAGCTGTTGAAATCTTGAACAATGCTGAACGTCCAGTTATCTATGCTGGTTACGGTGGTGTTAAAGCTGGTGAAGTGATCACTGAATTGTCACGTAAAATCAAAGCACCAATCATCACAACTGGTAAAAACTTTGAAGCCTTTGAATGGAACTATGAAGGTTTGACAGGTTCTGCTTACCGTGTTGGTTGGAAACCAGCCAACGAAGTGGTCTTTGAAGCAGACACAGTTCTTTTCCTTGGTTCAAACTTCCCATTTGCTGAAGTATACGAAGCATTCAAAAACACTGAAAAATTCATCCAAGTGGATATCGACCCTTACAAACTTGGTAAACGTCACGCCCTTGACGCTTCAATCCTTGGTGACGCAGGTCAAGCAGCTAAAGCTATCCTTGACAAAGTGAACCCAGTTGAATCTACTCCATGGTGGCGTGCTAACGTGAAGAACAACCAAAACTGGCGTGATTACATGAACAAACTCGAAGGTAAAACAGAGGGTGAATTGCAATTGTACCAAGTCTACAATGCAATCAACAAACATGCTGATCAAGACGCTATCTACTCAATCGACGTAGGTGACACTACTCAAACATCTACTCGTCACCTTCACATGACACCTAAGAACATGTGGCGTACATCTCCACTCTTTGCGACAATGGGTATTGCCCTTCCTGGTGGTATCGCTGCTAAGAAAGACAATCCAGATCGCCAAGTATGGAACATCATGGGTGACGGTGCATTCAACATGTGCTACCCAGACGTTATCACAAACGTTCAATACGACCTTCCAGTTATCAACGTTGTCTTCTCAAATGGTAAATATGCCTTCATCAAGGACAAATACGAAGACACAAACAAACACTTGTTTGGTTGTGACTTCCCTAATGCTGACTATGCGAAAATCGCTGAAGCGCAAGGTGCTGTAGGATTTACAGTTGACCGTATCGAAGACATCGATGCAGTTGTTGCAGAAGCTGTTAAACTCAACAAAGAAGGTAAAACTGTTGTTATCGATGCTCACATTACTCCACACCGTCCACTTCCAGTAGAAGTACTTGAGTTGGATCCAAAACAACACTCAGAAGAAGCAATCAAAGCCTTCAAGGAAAAATACGAAGCAGAAGAACTCGTACCATTCCGTCTCTTCTTGGAAGAAGAAGGTTTGCAATCACGCGCAATTAAATAATTTCTTCGTGGAACTTGAAAAGATCGGAGCAATCCGGTCTTTTTGTGGAGGACAGTAAATGAATTTAAATCAATTGGATATTATCGTTTCAGATGTTCCCCAAGTCTGTGCTGACCTGGAGCATATCTTGGATAAAAAGTCAGATTATGTTGATGACAGTTTTGCTCAGTTTACGATTGGCAGTCACTGTCTCATGTTCTCTCAAAATCATTTGATTCCTTTGGAAAACTTTCAGTCAGGAATCATTCTTCACATCGAGGTTGAGGACGTAGAACAGAATTACCAACGATTAAAAGAGATTGGTGTCGAGATTTTACATGGGCCTTGTGAAACGGATTGGGGAACAGAGTCTTTATTAGTTAAAGGTCCTGCTGGTCTAGTGATTGATTTTTATAGAATGAAATAGGGTGCTTAGTCATTTGACGTTAACCTTAGCTATTTTTAAAACAGAAATTGAGAACATAAACTATTAAAAGATCGGAGCAATCCGGTCTTTTTCTTTCATTTCTGTTAAAATAGATTCATCATCATGTTTTAAGGAGAAAAAAGATGCCAACAACCTTCTTTCTATTATTTGGATTAATGATTTTAGGATTTGCTGCCTTCACCTATTTTATGTTTTACTATTTTATATTTAGTAATTATAGAAATGCCAAGAGATGTACCGAAAGAACGGAAGGAGTTATTATCCAATATTCCTATGCTCTTTATAATGGGATTAGTCTCCCAGTTGTTGAATACACTGTTGATGGAAACCTATACACGGTCGTCGGGCCGAAATTTCTATCTACTATTTCAAATACAATCAGTACTCCCTTAGGTTCAATCGTATCTGATGTAAAAACGGATAATTTTGAAAATGGTGAAATTCCACAAGTTTTAAGATACAAAGTTAAGGGGAATAGTTTTTTGTCCTTTACAAAATCTCCACTTAAGGAACGCTTTCCAATTGGTGGAAAAGTTGCTGTTTATTATGATCCTAAAAAACCAAAACATTCCTATGTAGAAAGACCACTAAGACCTGGGCGATATGCATGGTTGGCAAAATGTTTTATCTATCTTAATGTTTTTATTATGGTTGCTCTAGCTTTCTTTATCATGTTCATTCTTCCAAATCTTATCAAATAAAGCAGTTTTGTATACAAACTTCAACTACCCTATTTGGCTTCTATGTTCATCGTAGAAGCTTTTTTGTAAAGAAAATGCTTTTCTTAAAACATTTTTTGGGGCTATTCAGAAATTTTTAAATGTTTGATAGTATAATAGTACCAGTAAATCATGTGAGGTAAAGTGATGACAGAAATACTACAATTTCCAGAGGGTTTCCTCTGGGGTGGTGCTACGGCAGCTAATCAATGTGAGGGTGCTTATAATATAGACGGTCGTGGGTTGGCGAATGTTGATGTTGTTCCAATCGGAAAGGACCGTGAAGCCATAATCACAGGTCAGAAAAAGATGTTCTCGTTTGAGGAAGGCTATTTTTACCCAGCAAAAGAAGCCATTGATATGTACCATCATTACAAGGAAGATATTGCCCTTTTTGCAGAAATGGGCTTTAAAACATATCGGCTTTCCATTGCTTGGACTCGGATTTTTCCTAAGGGCGACGAAAGCGTGCCAAATGAAGCTGGTTTAGCTTTTTATGAGGATTTGTTTAAGGAATGCCACAAGTATGGAATCGAACCGCTGGTGACTATCACGCATTTTGATTGTCCGATGCACTTAATTACGGAGTATGGTGGTTGGCGCAACCGTCGTATGTTGGACTTTTACGCAAATCTCTGTCGTACCCTTTTTACCCGTTACAAGGGCTTGGTTAAGTACTGGCTAACCTTCAACGAAATCAATATGATTTTGCATGCCCCCTTTTTAGGAGCTGGGATTTGTTTTGAAGAAGGAGAAAATCAAGAACAAATCAAATACCAAGCGGCTCACCATGAGTTGGTAGCCTCAGCTCTTGCGACTAAAATTGCCCACGAAATTGATCCAGAAAACAAGGTGGGATGCATGTTGGCGGCGGGGCAATACTATCCCAATACAGCTCATCCGAGAGACTACTGGGCAGCCATGGAGGAAGACCGTAAGAGTTACTTCTTCATTGATGTCCAAGCGCGTGGGGAATACCCGAATTACGCCAAGAAGCAGTGGGAACGTGAGGGAATTGAGATTGAAATGACGGCAGAGGATTTGGACTTGTTGAAGAATTACACTGTTGACTTTGTTTCCTTCTCTTACTATGCGAGCCGAGTGGCCTCAGGTGATCCAAAAGTTAAAGAATTAACATCTGGAAATGTCTTTGCCTCCATCAAATCCTTATTTGGAATCCTCAGAATGGGGTTGGCAGATTGACCCACTTGGGCTTCGAATCACCCTCAATGCCATCTGGGATCGTTACCAAAAGCCCATGTTCATCGTAGAGAATGGCCTCGGTGCTATTGATACACCGGATGAGAATGGTTATGTAGCAGATGACTATAGGATTGCTTATCTAGAGGCCCACATCAAGGCTATGCGAGATGCCATTTACCAAGATGGAGTAGACTTGCTTGGTTATACGACTTGGGGTTGTATCGATCTGGTTTCAGCTGGAACAGGCGAAATGAACAAGCGCTATGGCTTTATCTATGTGGATCGTGATAATGAAGGTCATGGAAGTCTCAAACGTAGCAAGAAGAAGTCCTTCTACTGGTACAAGGATGTTATTGCCAGCAATGGTGCAAGCATTGAGTAGAACACATTTATTCACTTTTTTTATAAAATCTTCTCCCTACTTTATAAGATAGAAAAAAGAGTTCAATTAGGACTCTTTTTTTGCTATAATGAGGGTGAAAAATCAGACAGGAGATGAAACATGTCAGAACCGTTATTTTTAAATTCCGTAATGCAAGAAAAAATCTGGGGTGGTACTAAACTTCGTGATGAGTTTGGCTACGACATTCCAAGCGAAAAAATCGGAGAATATTGGGCAATTTCAGCTCACCCAAATGGTGTTTCTAAGATAGCAAATGGCCGCTTTGAGGGAACTGACCTAGCTACTTTGTATGCGGAACACCGTGAGTTATTTGGCAACCGTCCAGAGCCAGTATTTCCGCTTTTAACCAAAATTCTTGATGCCAATGACTGGCTCAGTGTTCAAGTTCACCCAGATGATGCTTATGGACTAGAGCATGAAGGCGAACTTGGTAAGACAGAGTGCTGGTACATTATCGCAGCAGATGAAGGTTCAGAGATTATCTATGGTCACAATGCCAAGTCAAAAGAAGAACTCCGCCAGCAAATCGAAGATAAAAACTGGGATGCCTTGTTAACAAAAGTTCCTGTAAAAGCTGGGGATTTCTTCTATGTTCCAAGTGGAACCATGCATGCTATCGGAGCAGGTATCTTGATCCTTGAAACACAACAGTCTAGTGATACAACCTACCGTGTCTATGACTTTGACCGCAAGGATGATAATGGTAACTTGCGCGAGCTTCATCTTGAAATCTATCGATGTTTTGAATATTGGTGAGCCTGCTAACAGCCGTCCTGTGACTGTTAAAGCAGATGATTTGCGTTCAACTCTCCTTGTATCCAATGAATTCTTCGCAGTTTACAAGTGGGAAATCACTGGAAAAGTTGACTTCGAAAAGACAGCTGACTATAGCTTGTTGAGTGTCTTAGCTAGTCAAGGGAAACTAACTGTGGACAGTAAAGATTATCCAATTCAAAAAGGTAGCCACTTTATCTTACCAAGTGATGTTGAAGCTTGGACACTTGAAGGACAAGATTTGGAATTGATTGTTAGTCATCCATAAAAAGAAAGGACTTGAGGAAAAAACTCAAGTCCATTTTTATAGTTACATAAACTGGGCGATAAAGACCACGATGATGATGATTGGGATGATAAAACGAAGAAGGAAGAGCCAGACTTGGAAAAGTCCTTGTTTCCACGGTGTTTCATCAAGATGGAGTTCCTCCATAGCCAATGCTTTTTTGAAGATATAGCCTGTAAAGAGAGACAAGCAGAGGGCTCCAAAAGGCATGAGGAGATTAGAAACCAAGAAGTCCATGGCATCAAAGAAGGTCTTCCCAAAGATTTGAACATCCGCCATGACACCATAGGATAGGGCTGAGGGGATACCAAATACAAAAGTTAAAACACCTAAAATCATACTCCACTTGGCACGTTTACGATTGTCCTGATTGGTGATGTTGCCTACATTAATTTCCAGCATCACGACAGAAGAAGTGACTGTTGCAAAGAGGAAAAGCAAGAGGAAGAGGATGTAGAAAATACTTCCAAAAGGCATCTTGTCAAAGAGTTGTGGCAAGACAATAAAGAGGAGACTTGGACCACCTTCAGACTGGATGTTAAAGGCTGACATAGCTGGGAAATAGCTAATCCTGCCATGATGGATACAGAGATGTTCATGGCAACGATGGACATACCTGATTGGACCAGATTGGTTTTCTTATCCAAGTAAGAAGCATAGGTCAACATGGCAGTAACCCCGAGGGATAGAGCAAAGAAAGATTGTCCCAGAGCATAGAGGAGTCCGGCGCTTGTCAGTTTTGAAAAGTCAGGTTTGAGGAAGTAAACGACACCGTCCATGGCATTTGGCAAGCTGAGAGAACGCCCGATAATAACAACAAAGATAATAAAGAGCAGAGGCATCATGACCTTAGAAGCTTTTTCAATCCCTTTTTGAACTCCCTTAGATACGATAAAAATATTTAGGAAGATAAAGAGGGCTTGGGAACCAAGGGCAATCCATGGATTTGAAATAATATCTGTGAAGAGCTGGGCATAATCACTGCTAATCCCAACTTGGAAGGCTTTAGCAATAGCGATACCTAGATAGACTAAAACCCATCCTCCAATAACACTGTAAAAAGATAAGAGGATGAAAAGGGCAAAGGCACCGATCCAACCAATAAAATTATAGTTCTTGTTATCGCCCAATTTTCCAAATGTTTTGATTGCTGACACGCCAGCGCTCCGACCAAGGGAGAATTCAGCGAGCAAAAGTGGGAAACCAATTAAAATCGTTGAGATGAGAAAGACCAGTAAAAATCCTCCTCCACCATTGGCAGCGGTCATATAAGGGAATTTCCAAACGGCCCCAAGACCAATAGCAGAACCAGCAGACGCAAGGATGAAGCCCAGTTTCGAGCCCCATTGCGATTTTTCAGACATAGTAAAACTCCGATCTATTTTTTAAAATAAGAAAAGGCTACTTGAGTTGTCAAATAGCCTTCTCTCAATGACTCTTTATGAGCTTTATTTGATTGATAGACTTGATTATCCTATCATGATTTTTGAAGTCTGTCAAGAAAATCAATTTTACGTTTTCATAAATCTTAATAAAATACTTGACTCTCCCCAAAGGGGAGGGTATATACTATTTATGTGAGGAGGAAATCATGTACCATATCAAAGAAGCTGCGCAGCTTTCAGGTGTCTCTATCAAGACCCTTTACCATTATGATAAGATAGGACTCTTGGTCCCATTAAAGTCAGAAAATGGCTATCGAACCTACAGTCAAGAAGATTTAGAACGACTTCAGGTTATCCTTTATTACAAGTATCTAGACTTTTCTTTAGAAAAAATAGCAGAGCTATTGAAGGAAGAAAAGATGAACTTGTTACCACATTTGACGAGACAGTTGGATTACCTAACTCGAGAAAGACAACATTTGGATACCTTAATTTCAACCTTACAAAAAACCATTCAAGAACAAAAAGGAGAAATAAAAATGACCATTCAAGAAAAATTCACTGGATTTAGCTATCAAGACAATCAAAAATACCACCAAGAGGCGGTAGAAAAATATGGCCAGGAAGTCATGGACCAGGCTCTCGAGCGTCAAAAAGGACGAGAGGATGAAGCTACAACAGCCTTTAATCAAGTCTTTCAAGCCTTGGCTCAAAATCTACAATCTGGTCTGCCGATAACAGCATCTGAAAACCAAGAGGAAGCAGCCAAGCTCTTGCAAGCCATTCGTACCTATGGATTCGACTGCTCTATAGAAGTCTTCGGTCATATCGGAAAAGGCTATGTCTATAATCCAGAGTTTAAGGAAAATATTGACAAATTTGGGCCAGGAACAGCTCAGTACACATCAGATGTCATTGCCCACTATGTAAGCACACAAACTCGATAAAACTCAAAGACTAAGCTATGACTTACAAATCCAGTAACAGAATTTTAATTGGAGGACACAGACCTAGCTTGAAGATTAGACAAGCTAAAAATCGGCGGAGAGATCTCTGCCGATTTACTGTTATTTGAGTTGGTAGAACCAGTCTTCCCCATCCTTGTAGTAAAAGAACTCACTGAGATCTTCTTCAAGAAAAACACGAAGCATATCAGACATATCCTCAGTAGCTAGTTTAAGATGAGATAGATTTTCAAAATCCTCCCACCAGACTTTTCCTTCGTCTGAAGATTGGAGCTCACCAGTAAAGTGTTCAGTTTTGTAAAAGAGGACAACATAGCGATAATCTGCATCATTATACCAATCTTTGATACCACAGAGTTGAGGTTTAGAAATGGTCAGACCAGTTTCTTCTTTCACTTCACGAATGACGGCATCGACAAAGGATTCGCCACGCTCAACATGACCGCCAGGAAAAGTAATGCCAGGCCAGTTAGGACTAACTCGATCTTGAACCAAAACCTTGTCCCCATTTTTAATCATACACATGTTGACAAATTCGACTGATTCTCTTCTGTTCATCTTATTTTTCCTATTTTGTTAGTAATTTTTCTACCACGTTTAACTTTCGCATGGTCAGATCAACGCCGAACAGCTTTTCGAGATAGTTGGTATTAAGCTTTTTTCGTTTTGCAGTTCTAGGGAGATAGAGGTAAAGACAATGGTTGCCGATACAAATTTCTTCTTCACCATAGTCAATATTCAATTTTTCTAATGGTAGACTTTGGATAGCATTCTGGAAAAGAATTATATGTATACGGTCATAAAGATAGTGTTCTCCAAACGGATTTTCTTGGACAATTTTTGTAAAATCACTCTTATTTTTAAGGACCATTTTCAAGTCGGCTCCGATTTTTTCTTTTATTAGAGTATGGACTTGTTCTCGTATTTCTTCTATGGCTAAGTCGCTTTCAAGAATGACATTTCCACTTTGAATATAAGTTCGAACGTATTGAAAACCAGCCTCTGTTAAGATATCTACCAGATAAGACATTTTAGGGATAGCATTTTGTCCATTCGGTGTAACACCTCTCAGTAAAATAATATGTTCCAAAATAGCTCCTTTCTTATCCAATATCTTTAGATACTATATCATTTATAGTTCTAGTTTGAGCCTGCCACCCAGCCGGTGCAGAGGGCGGAAGTGATGTTAAATCCCCCCGTATGGGCATTGATATCTAGTACTTCGCCAGCAAAGTGGAGTCCAGGTACTAGCTTACTTTCCAGCGTTTTAGGATTGATTTCCTTGAGACTAACGCCACCTTTAGTTACAAAGGATTTAGCCAATGACATTTTGCCAGTTACAGGGATTTTAAGAGCCTTGATGGACTGGACAAGTTGGTCGCGTTCCTTTTCTGTTAGTTGTTTGACTTTTTCAGGATATCCTTGGACAAAAAATTCTGCTAAGCGTTCAGGGAGCAAGGCTTTTAAGGCATTTTTCAAGGATTTCTCACGGTTTTCTTCTAGAAAGTCTACTAAGTCACCTTCTGAAAGTTGTGGCAAGACATCCAGGGAGAGAATTTCCCCACCCTTGACAAAGCTAGACATGCGTAGTGCAGCAGGACCTGACAAACCAAAGTGGGTAAAGAGCAAATCATGAGTGATGACGTGCTTGCCATAGCTTAGGGTTACATCGTCTAGGGAAATTCCCTGCAAGGCCTTATGCGGGAAATCAGTCAACAATGGACTTTCAGCAGCTTCGAGTTCGGTAATAGTGTGTTTGAAATGTCGGGCGATTTCATGACCAAAGCCAGTAGAGCCAGTAGAAGGATAGGATTTTCCACCAGTTGTGACGATGAGTTTATCACAAGTAAAGATTTGATCTGCAGACTTAAGGACAAACTGGTCGTCAATTTTTTTAACAGAAACAATCTCTGTTTGAGTGGCAATTTGCCCACCTAGCTCCATGATTTTCTTTTCTAGAGCTTCGATAATGGTCCAAGATTTGTCACTGACTGGAAAGACGCGGCCATGGTCTTCTACCTTGAGTTTTACGCCATTTTCCGTAAAAAAGTTGATGATATCATGGTTATCAAACTGGGAAAAGACACTGTATAGAAAGCGACCATTCCCAGGGATGCCAGTTAATAGGTCATCTAGAGTTCCATTGTTGGTAACGTTGCAGCGACCACCACCAGTACCAGCTAATTTTTTTCCAAGTTTTCGATTTTTTTCGATGAGAAGTGTTTTCTGCCCATAAAAGCTACTTGAAATCGTAGCCATCATACCAGCAGGGCCTCCCCCGATTACAATAGTGTCAAAATGTTTCATAAAAGTATTGTACCATAAAAAAACAAGAGATGATAAGTCATCTCCTGTTTGATTTATTAGTCAATTTCATATCCCATGAGGAGTCCACCTTCTTCTGCATAAAAACTGCAGAGTCCAGAGGTTGGGATAATCTTGATTTCAGCTTGTGGGAATTTTTCACGCAAGAGTTCTGAGAGTTGTTGGCAGAATTTATCATTACTGCGGTGAGCCATGACGATACGTCCACCAGCGTAGCCAGCCTTGATTAACTCTTCATAAGCAGCTTGGAGGGACTTCTTAGCACCACGAGCCTTTTGGAGGAGTTCCAAGGTTCCAGTTTCACTTGCTTCCCCGACCATACGAATATTAAGGAGCCCAACAACTGTACCGATCAGCTTACTCAATCGACCATTCTTAACGAGGTTATCAACCTTAGCGAGGACGAATAGTAACTTAGTTTTTTCTTGGTAAGCAGTAATAGCTTTAACCACTTCTTCAAAAGAAAGTCCTTGGTCAATCAAATCATTGATTTTTTCTACGATTAGATCAACTTCTCCACCAGCAGATAAACTATCAATGACATGAATCTGAGTATCAGGATGTTCTTCGAGATAGAGATTCTTAGCTAATTGAGCGCTGTTTTGACTACCAGAAAGAGTTCCGGTAATGGTCACTACAAAAATATGTTTGGCACCTTCAAATGCTCGCAAGTAATCATCAGGGCTAGGACAAGCTGATTTTGAAGCTTCAGAAGTTGCATACATGGTTTCCATCATTTTGTCAATATCAAGACTAGCATCGTCAATAAAGACTTGATCAGCCACTTGAATGGTTAAGGGAACACTGATGAATTCAGTATCAATTGCTGGATTTGCCAGTTGACGATAATCACAACCAGAGTCAGCTACAATCTTCCAAGTCATAGAAATTCTCCATCTTTATCACTTATACATTGACAAAGGTTCTGTCTTTTTTTACAATTATATCATGAAAAATCTTAAAACAAAAGTCTCGTCACTCTGTTGTCACAAGTAGAAAGGAAGTGTTATGGCCGAACGAAGAATTTCTGAAAATTCACTTGAAAATCTCAGAAAATCAAACAAAGAATCCAATTTACTGACCAGAGAAGCTATCGAAACAGCTCTTTTGCAACTTTTGGAGAAGAAGGAGTTGACAAAGATTAGCATTTCCGAATTGGTAAAAAGAGCTGGGGTCTCCCGTGCAGCCTTTTATCGAAACTATGACTCCAAAGAAGAGATTTTAGAAAGCGTCTTTAAACGCAGTGTCCATAATATCATGGAGCAGCTGAGTCATTATGATGTCAAAACAGATCTCTATCTGGTTTGGGTTCATCTTTTCGAGAAGCCAAGAAAGAGGCTAAGGTTATTCAGCTTGCCTTGGACTACCACTTGGAAAAAATCTTTGTGCAAGCCATGCAAGAGTTTTTAGAAAAATACTATGGGAAATCAAAAGGAGTCAACTCTTACCTGCATTCTTTTTGGAGTTCTGCCATCGTATCAGTTTTGCTTAAATGGAGCAAGGATGGAATGAAGGTTCCTGCTGAAAAAAATTGCAGATTTACGCCTACCATTTTTTTCAAAAAAAATAGACCAGGAGGAGAGAAGTTATGACAGAAAAAAGACTGGCTTGGGATGAGTATTTTGCTGCTCAAGCCTTATTGATTGCCAATCGTTCAACCTGTAAACGCGCTAAGGTAGGAGCTGTTTTAGTCAAGGATAATAAGGTTATTTCAACAGGCTATAATGGCTCTGTATCTGGAACAGAGCATTGTATTGACCATGACTGTTTGGTGATTGAAGGCCACTGTGTCCGCACTCTTCATGCTGAGGTTAATGCTATTTTACAAGGAGCCGAACGTGGCGTTCCAAAAGGATTTACAGCTTACGTTACACATTTTCCATGCCTCAACTGCACCAAGCAATTACTCCAGGTAGGATGTGAGCGTGTCGTTTATATTAACCAGTACCGTATGGACGACTACGCCCAGTATCTCTATCGTGAAAAAGGGACCGAGTTGACCCATTTACCACTTGAGACAGTACAAGCAGCTCTTCAAGAAGCTAACTTGATTTAAAAATTAAAAAAAAAGATGGTTTAGAAGGATTTTTAGACCATTTTTTGATATAATTTTTGATATAATAAGAAGAATAAATTGAAAGAAGGAATTCAGAAAATGGGAAAACTTGAAGTCATTAATCATCCACTCATTCAACATAAATTGTCAATCTTGCGTCGTACAGACACTTCTACAAAAGCTTTTCGTGAGTTAGTAGATGAAATTGCTATGTTGATGGGCTATGAAGTACTTCGTGATCTTCCGCTTGAAGACGTTGAAATCGAAACACCTATCACAAAAACAGTTCAAAAACAATTGGCTGGTAAAAAATTGGCAATTGTTCCAATCTTGCGTGCAGGTATCGGGATGGTCGATGGACTATTAAGCTTGGTTCCAGCAGCAAAAGTTGGACATATCGGTATGTATCGTGACGAAGAAACTCTTCAACCGGTAGAATACTTGGTTAAATTACCTGAAGATATTGACCAACGTCAAATCTTTGTGGTTGATCCTATGCTTGCAACAGGTGGTTCAGCAATCTTGGCCGTTGATTCCCTCAAAAAACGTGGAGCATCAAACATCAAATTTGTCTGCCTTGTATCTGCTCCAGAAGGTGTAAAAGCTCTTCAAGAAGCTCACCCAGATGTAGAAATCTTTACAGCAGCTTTGGATGAACGCTTGAACGAACATGGCTATATCGTTCCAGGTCTTGGTGACGCTGGAGACCGCTTGTTCGGAACTAAGTAAAATTCTAAGCATAAACTAAAACTGTTCATTTGTTTTAGTTTCGAAAGGAGGTTGAATTTTTGTGTCTGTCTTTAGAATAAAGCAAAAATTTGACCTTTTTTGACCAAAAAGATATAATAGATCTGTATTGAGTCGATTGACTAAGAAATTTAGAAATCAGAAGGAGAAATGAATGATTCCTGTAGTTATTGAACAAACAAGTCGTGGAGAACGTTCATATGACATTTACTCACGTCTTCTAAAAGATCGTATCATCATGTTGACTGGACCAGTCGAAGACAATATGGCAAACTCAGTTATCGCCCAATTGCTTTTCTTGGATGCCCAAGATAGTACAAAAGATATTTACCTTTATGTAAATACTCCTGGTGGTTCTGTATCAGCTGGTTTGGCAATCGTTGATACTATGAACTTTATTAAGGCAGATGTCCAAACCATCGTTATGGGGATGGCTGCCTCAATGGGAACTATTATCGCATCAAGTGGTGCTAAGGGCAAACGCTTCATGCTTCCAAATGCAGAGTACATGATTCACCAACCGATGGGTGGTACTGGTGGTGGTACACAGCAAACAGATATGGCTATTGCTGCTGAACACTTGCTTAAAACTCGTAAGACTTTGGAACAAATTCTTGCAGATAATTCTGGTAAATCAGTTGAGCAAATCCATGCAGATGCTGAACGTGATTACTGGATGAGCGCTCAAGAAACACTTGAATATGGTTTCATTGATGAAATCATGGCTAATAATTCTTTGAATTAATCTTTTGAAGCAAACTCGACTGAGTTTGCTTTTTTTGATATAATAGTAAGAAGATTGTTAGAAGGAAGTTGTAATATGTTTCAAAAAGAGAATCGGTCTGGTCTGATTATCTACCTATACTATAATCGTGATGCAAAAAAACTCGATCATTATGGTGATATTTGTTACCACTCTAAAAAACACCGTTATCTGCAACTGTATGTCCCAACAGAAGAAGTGGAAGAACTGGTTAGCCGTTTAGGAAAAGAGAAATTTATCAAGAAAGTGAGACGATGTCATATCCAAGAATTGGAAACTCCCTTTGTTGGTAGTCTCTACAGAAATAGCGAAAACGTTATCATGTAAAAATTGAGATAAATGTGTTGACAATTTTCTGATAATTCGGTATATTCTTAACATGTAATTTAAATTAAGAAATTAAAAGGAGATAAACATGAAGAAAAAATTTGCCTTATCACTTGTAGCTCTTGCAAGTGTAGCTGTTTTAGCAGCTTGTGGAGAAGTGAAGACAGGAGCTTCAAATTCAACTGGTAACCCAGTGGATGAGAAAGTATCAAAATCGGTTTCAACTTTGAAGAAACTGGTGCTGTAGCATCTTACGGTACATCTGAGCAAAAGGGTGCTCAACTTGCAGTTGATGAAATCAACGCAGCAGGTGGTATCGATGGAAAACAGATCGAAGTAGTCGACAAAGATAACAAATCTGAAACTGCTGAGGCAGCTTCTGTTACAACAAACCTTGTTACTCAATCTAAAGTAGCAGCAATCGTAGGACCTGCAACATCAGGTGCAACTGCAGCAGCAGTAGCGAAATGCTACACAAAGCTAGGGGTTCCATTGATTTCTCCAAGTGCTACTCAAGATGGTTTGACTAAAAGGTCAAGATTTCCTTTTTCATCGGAACATTTCCAAGATAGCTTCCAAGGGAAAATCATTTCTAACTATGTTACAAACAAGTTGAACGCTAAGAAAGTTGTCTTGTATACTGATAACTCAAGCGACTACGCTAAAGGAATTGCAAAATCATTCCGTGATTCGTTCTCAGGCGAAATCGTAGCAGATGAAACGTTTGTATCAGGTGACACTGACTTCCAAGCAGCTTTGACAAAAATCAAAGATAAAGACTTTGATGCAATCGTATTGCCTGGTTACTACACAGAAGCTGGTAAAATTGTAAACCAAGCTCGTGGTATGGGAATTGATAAACCAATCATTGGTGGTGATGGATTCAACGGTGCAGAGTTTGTTCAACAAGCAACAGCTGAACGCGCATCAAATATCTACTTCATCTCAGGATTCTCAACTACTGTAGAGGTTTCAGATAAAGCAAAAGCCTTCCTTGAAGCTTACCGTGCAAAATACAACGAAGATCCTTCAACATTTGCAGCTCTTGCTTATGACTCAGTTTACCTTGTAGCTAATGCAGCAAAAGGTGCAAAAACTTCAGTTGATATCAAGAACAATCTTGCTAAAACACAAAACTTCGAAGGTGTTACAGGTCAAACAAGCTTTGATGCAGATCACAACACTGTGAAAACAGCCTTCATGATGACCATGAATAATGGTAAAGTAGAAGCGGCAGAAGTCGTAAAACCATAATTATAGATACAGGAAATGGGGAATGAGCTTTTACTCACTCCCTGTTTCGGTGTTTATGAAAGGATTATTTTTTTATAAAAATCCTAAAAAATAAAACTTAGAAAGAGTGAACCATATGCTTCAACAACTTGTCAATGGTCTAATCTTGGGGAGTGTCTATGCGCTGCTAGCCCTAGGTTATACTATGGTTTATGGAATTATCAAGCTCATTAACTTTGCCCACGGTGATATTTATATGATGGGTGCTTTCATGGGTTATTTCTTGATTAATTCCTTGCAATTAAATTTCTTTGTTGCCTTGATCTTATCGATGATCGGAACGGCAATTCTCGGTGTTATCATTGAGTTTCTTGCTTATCGTCCATTACGTCATTCAACTCGTATCTCTGTATTGATTACAGCCATCGGGGTTTCCTTCTTACTGGAGTATGGGATGGTCTATCTGGTAGGCGCCAATACACGTGCCTTCCCTCAAGCAATCCAAACAGTTCGTTATGACTTGGGACCAATTAGTCTAACAAATATTCAATTGTTGATTTTGACTGTCTCACTTGTTTTGATGGTTCTTCTACAACTCATCGTGCAAAAAACCAAGATGGGGAAAGCCATGCGTGCCGTTTCTGTAGATAGTGATGCTGCTCAGCTGATGGGGATTAACGTGAACCGTACAATCAGTTTTACCTTTGCATTGGGTTCAGCTCTAGCTGGTGCAGCGGGTGTCTTGATTGCACTTTACTATAACTCTCTTGAACCATTGATGGGAATGACTCCAGGTATTAAATCATTTGTGGCTGCCGTTCTTGGTGGTATCGGAATCATCCCTGGTGCAGCTCTGGGTGGCTTTGTTATTGGTCTTTTGGAGACATTTGCTACCGCCTTCGGAATGTCAGATTTCCGTGATGCCATCGTGTATGGAATCTTGCTCTTAATCTTGATTGTTCGCCCAGCTGGTATCCTCGGTAAGAATGTGAAAGAGAAGGTGTAAACAATGAAAGAAAATTTAAAAGTTAATATTCTATGGTTATTCCTTTTGTTACTTGGATATGGTTTGATTAGCCTATTGGTTTCAGTAGGAGTCTTGAACCTTTTCCATATTCAGATTATTGAACAAATCGGTATCAATATTATTCTAGCAGTAGGTCTTAACCTAATCGTTGGGTTCTCTGGTCAGTTTTCACTTGGACATGCTGGATTTATGGCTATTGGTGCCTATGCAGCAGCTATTATTGGTTCTAAATCTCCAACCTATGGTGCATTCTTTGGAGCTATGTTGCTCGGTGCTATCATTGCTGGTTTGGTTGCCTTGATCGTTGGAATTCCGACCCTACGTTTGAAAGGGGATTATCTCGCGGTTGCGACACTTGGTGTTGCTGAAATTATCCGTATTTTCATTATTAATGGTGGAAGCCTTACAAACGGTGCTGCTGGTATTTTGGGGATTCCTAACTTTACAACTTGGCAAATGGTATATTTCTTTGCTGTGATTACAACGATTGCCACTCTTAATTTCCTTCGTAGTCCTATCGGACGTTTAACCTTATCAGTTCGTGAAGATGAGATTGCTGCTGAGTCAGTAGGGGTAAATACTACAAAAATTAAAATCATCGCTTTTGTTTTTGGTGCTGTTACTGCAAGTATCGCTGGTAGTCTTCAGTCAGGATTTATCGGATCAGTCGTACCAAAAGATTATACGTTTATCAACTCTATCAATGTCTTGATTATCGTTGTATTTGGTGGTTTAGGATCCATTACAGGGGCAATTGTTGCTGCAATCGTGCTTGGAATCTTGAACATGCTCCTTCAAGACGTGGCCAGCGTTCGTATGATTATCTATGCTTTGGCCTTAGTACTCGTTATGATCTTCAGACCAGGTGGTCTTCTTGGGACATGGGAATTGAGCCTATCACGTCTCTTTAAAAGAGGTAAGAAGGAGGGACAAAACTAATGGCATTACTTGAAGTAAAAAATTTAACCAAACATTTTGGTGGTCTGACAGCCGTTGGGGACGTCACTCTCGAATTGAACGAAGGTGAACTTGTTGGTTTGATTGGACCGAATGGTGCTGGGAAAAACAACCCTCTTCAACTTGTTGACAGGTGTTTATGAACCAAGCGAAGGGACAGTAACCTTGGATGGTCACTTGTTAAATGGCAAGCAACCCTATAAAATCGCATCTCTTGGTTTAGGGCGTACCTTCCAAAATATCCGCCTTTTTAAAGACTTGACAGTTTTGGATAACGTTCTGATTGCATTTAGCAATCATCATAAACAACATGTTTTTGCAAGTTTCTTGCGCTTACCAGCTTTTTATAAGAATGAAAAAGAATTGAAAGCTAAAGCCTTAGAATTACTAAAAATCTTTGATTTGGATGGAGATGCTGAAACTCTAGCTAAAAATTTAGCCTATGGTCAACAACGTCGCTTAGAGATTGTTCGTGCTCTTGCTACAGAACCTAAAATCCTTTTCTTGGATGAGCCTGCAGCGGGTATGAATCCACAAGAAACTGCAGAATTGACTGAGTTGATTCGTCGCATCAAGGATGAATTCAACATTACTATCATGCTGATTGAACATGATATGAACTTGGTTATGGAAGTTACTGAGCGTATCTATGTTCTTGAGTACGGTCGTTTGATTGCTCACGGGACACCAGATGAAATCAAGAGTAATAAACGTGTTATCGAAGCTTATCTTGGAGGTGAAGCCTAATGTCTATGTTAAAAGTTGAAAACCTCTCAGTACACTACGGTATGATTCAAGCTGTACGTGATGTGAGCTTTGAAGTAAACGAAGGAGAAGTTGTCTCCCTTATCGGTGCCAACGGGGCTGGTAAAACAACCATCCTTCGTACCTTGTCAGGACTTGTTCGTCCAAGTTCTGGTAAAATTGAATTTTTGGGACAAGAAATCCAAAAGATGCCTGCACAAAAAATTGTGGCATCAGGACTTTCTCAAGTACCAGAAGGACGTCACGTCTTCCCTGGTTTGACAGTTTTGGAAAACTTGGAGATGGGAGCCTTTCTTAAGAAAAATCGTGAAGAGAATCAAGCAAATCTGAAGAAAGTCTTTTCACGTTTCCCTCGTCTGGAAGAACGTAAAAACCAAGATGCAGCTACCCTTTTGGGTGGTGAGCAACAGATGCTTGCTATGGGACGTGCGCTTATGTCAACGCCTAAACTTCTTCTCTTAGATGAACCATCAATGGGGCTTGCACCAATTTTCATCCAAGAAATTTTTGATATCATTCAAGATATTCAAAAACAAGGTACAACTGTTCTTTTGATTGAGCAAAATGCCAATAAAGCACTTGCCATCGCAGATCGAGGCTATGTTCTTGAAACAGGTAAAATTGTCCTATCAGGAACAGGAAAAGAACTCGCAGCATCAGATGAAGTCAGAAAAGCATATCTAGGTGGCTAAAAAGGTCCGGGGGACCTTTTTAGTCGGCAGATAAAGATTGCTTGGCAATCCACATTAGTCTGGGGGACCTTTTTAGTCGGCAGATAGAGATTGCTTGGCAATCATCAGATCCACTGGATTGTTTTAGTCACCGGATAAGGATTACGTACTAATCTTCGTATAGTCTGGGAGACTAGTTTAGGTTGCGAATAAAGACTGCTAAACAAATTACATAATCATAAGATTGAGGGCTCTAATATAGAGCTCTTTTTATAGTATTTCAGAGTTTTCAGAATCTTGAAAAAGAGATGAAAGCGTTTGATTGATTTTCGTAAAAAGTGTATAATAAAGCTATAAACATAAAGGAGAGTTCCTATGGCAGTTAAAGATTTTATGACACGAAAGGTCGTATATATTAGCCCAGATACGACTGTAGCACATGCAGCAGACTTGATGCGCGAACAAGGTTTGCATCGTCTTCCTGTTATTGAAAATGATAAATTAGTTGGTCTAGTAACAGAAGGAACAATTGCTGAAGCCAGTCCATCAAAAGCAACGAGTCTTTCAATCTTTGAGATGAATTACTTGCTCAATAAAACAAAAGTAAAAGACGTCATGATTCGTGATGTTGTAACTGTCTCCGGTTATGCAAGTTTGGAAGATGCAACCTATCTTATGCTGAAAAATAAGATTGGAATCTTGCCAGTTATTGATAATGAACAAGTCTATGGTGTCATTACTGACCGTGATGTATTCAGAGCATTTCTTGAAATTTCTGGTTATGGCGAAGAGGGAATCCGTGTTCGTTTTATCACAGAAAATGAAGTTGGGGTACTCGGGAAAATTGTTTCCCTTATCGCAGCAGAAAATCTGAATATTTCACATACCATTAATATCCCACGTAAAGATGGGAAGATTATTATTGAAGTACAAATCGATGGAATGATTGATCTCTCAACATTGAAAGAAAAATTTGAAGCAGAAAATATCCAAGTAGAGGAAATTACTCATACTTCAACTAAAAAACTGTAAAAAATAAAATATAAACAGTTTTTACTTGCGAAAAAATTTTTCTAGTATAATAATTTATTGTGAGCAAACCTCACTTACCCCTTGCAATGTCTTGGGGTCATTAGACCAAAAGGAGGAACATATCAATGGCTAAATACGAAATTCTTTATATCATTCGTCCAAACATTGAAGAAGAAGCGAAAAACGCTTTGGTAGCACGTTTTGACTCTATCTTGACTGACAACGGTGCAACTGTTGTTGAATCAAAAACATGGGAAAAACGTCGTCTTGCATACGAAATCAAAGATTTCCGTGAAGGACTTTACCACATCGTTAACGTTGAAGCAAACGACGACGCAGCTCTTAAAGAGTTTGACCGTCTTTCAAAAATCAACGCTGACATTCTTCGTCACATGATCGTCAAACTTGACGCGTAAGAAGGTAGATTATGATTAACAATGTTGTACTTGTAGGGCGTATGACTCGTGACGCTGAGTTGCGTTATACCCCATCAAATGTAGCAGTTGCGACTTTTACTCTTGCAGTAAACCGTACATTTAAGAGTCAAAATGGCGAACGTGAGGCTGATTTTATCAATGTCGTTATGTGGCGCCAACAGGCTGAAAATCTTGCTAACTGGGCTAAAAAAGGCTCACTTATCGGGGTGACAGGTCGTATCCAGACTCGTAGTTACGATAACCAGCAAGGACAACGTGTCTACGTGACAGAAGTCGTGGCTGAGAATTTCCAAATGTTGGAAAGCCGTAGTGTGCGTGAAGGACATACAGGTGGAGCTTATTCTGCACCAAGTTCAAACTACTCAGCACCTACACAATCAGTACCTGACTTTTCACGTGATGAAAATCCATTCGGAGCAACTAATCCTTTGGATATTTCAGATGATGATTTACCATTCTAATGGACAATTAATACTATAAAGGAGAAAAAACATGGCTCAACAACGTCGTGGCGGATTCAAACGCCGTAAAAAAGTTGATTACATCGCAGCAAACAAAATTGAATATGTTGATTACAAAGATACTGAGCTTCTTAGCCGTTTCGTTTCAGAACGTGGGAAAATCCTTCCTCGTCGTGTAACAGGAACTTCAGCTAAAAACCAACGTAAAGTAACAACAGCTATCAAACGCGCTCGCGTAATGGCTTTGATGCCTTCGTAAACGAAGATTAAAAAAAAGACCCGGGTGGGTCTTTTTTTCACGAGCTTTGAAATGAGAGAGCGAGTTTGAGTCCAGTGGACCTCTTTTTCATGAGCTTGAAAACAAGAAAGCGAATTAAGACTCCGACGGGTCTTTTTTTCACGAGCTTTGAAATGAAAGAGCGAGTTTGGGTCCGAGTGGCCCTCTTTTTCATGAACTTGAAAACAAGAAAGCGAATTAAGACCCGGTTGGGTCTTTTTTCACGAGCTTTGAAACGAAAGAGCGAGTTTGGGTCCAGTGGCCCTCTTTTTCATGAGCTTGAAAACAAGAAAGCGAATTAAAACCCGGTTGGGTCTTTTTTCACGAGATAGTTTTTTTCTGACCTTGGCGTGCTATAATGGTAATAGAAAGAGTAAAGGTGGGTAAGTCAAAGATGAATTGTACGATTAGAAATATGATTAAGTCTGATATTGAATCCTTATCTCATGGATTTATGAATCAAGGTTGGCCTGGTAGAGAGGATATTTTGGCTAGATATTTTCTGGAACAGGAAAGTGGGGGAGAGAGAAGTCTTAGTTGCAGAGATTGATAGTGCTGTAGCGGGCTACGTTACCATTTTGCCCTCTGCTAAACATGGTCCTTTTGCAGAAGTCTCATCCAGAATTATCAGATTTTAATGTGTTTGAGCCTTTTTCGAAATCAAGGGATTGGGAATCAACTGCTAGAAGAAGCAGAAAAACGAGTCAAGTTTGTTTCGAGTAAGGTCACTCTGGTGTAGGTTTGCACTTAGGCTATGGCGCCTGCCCAGAGATTGTATATCAGACGGGGCTACATTCCAGATGGGACAGGTGTCTGATATCGAAATCAACCCTTGGAAATGAATGCAACTAGCCAAAATAATGATGATTTGGTTTTGTATCTAGTAAAGGAATTCGGATAAGAGACAAGGATTTTATTGGGGATGTGGGATTTCTCTACTTTATGGTATAATGGAAAGAGTGAATTGAAGGAGGCAATGAGATGGATGCGAAATTAAGATATAAGGCAAAAAAGATAAAGATTGTTTTTTTTGATATCGATGATACTTTGCGAAACTCAAAGACAGGGTTTATTCCAACTACAATTCCCACTGTTTTTAAACAATTGCGTGAAAAAGGAATTTTGACAGGTATTGCTAGCGGACGAGGGATTTTTGGTGTTGTACCAGAACTTCGTGAACTCAAGCCTGACTTTTTTGTAACTTTAAATGGTGCCTATATTGAGGATAAAAAGGGCAATGTGATTGATAGTAACATAATCTCTAAAGATAAGGTTGAAACCTATATTGCTTGGACTAAGGAAGTGGGGATTGACTATGGTTTAGTTGGTAGTCATACTGCTAAACTCTCCACTAGAACTGAGTTGATTAGTGAGGCTATTGATCCAATCTATCCTGACTTGGATGTTGATCCTGATTTTTATGAAAAAGAAGACATCTATCAGATGTGGACTTTTGAGGATCAGGGAGATGACTTGACTTTGCCTGAAAGTTTAGCATCGACTTTGCGTATGGTACGCTGGCATGAACATTCGTCAGATGTTGTACCAATTTCAGGTTCAAAAGCAGCTGGTGTAGCAAAAGTCGTAGAGCATTTGGGCTATAAACCAGAAAACGTCATGGTCTTTGGAGATGAACTCAATGATTTGGAGCTTTTTGACTATGCAGGTATCAGCATTGCAATGGAAGTATCTCATGAAAAAATCAAAGAAAAAGCAGATTATATAACGAAAACACTAGAAGAAGATGGCATTTTTGATGCCTTAGAAAGATTTGGTATGGTAGAAAAAGAATTACATTTGCCACAAGTAGATATTGAAACAGCGGAAGGTCCGATTGCGACTATTAAAACAAATCATGGAGACATGCGTATTAAGCTCTTCCCAGAGCTTGCTCCTAAAACAGTGGCTAACTTTGTAGCTCTTTCTAAAGATGGCTACTATGATGGTGTCATTTTCCACCGTATTATCAAGGACTTTATGATTCAAGGTGGAGATCCAACTGGTACTGGTATGGGTGGCGAATCTATCTATGGTGAGTCATTTGAAGACGAATTTTCAGAAGAACTTTACAATATCCGTGGAGCCCTTTCTATGGCTAATGCTGGACCAAATACAAACGGTAGCCAATTCTTTATCGTGCAGAACCAACACTTGCCATACTCTAAGAAAGAAATTGCTCGTGGTGGCTGGCCAGAACCAATTGCTGAGATTTATGCAGAACAAGGTGGAACTCCTCACCTAGATGGTCGTCACACTGTATTCGGTCAACTTGCGGATGAAGCTTCTTACGAAGTTCTGGATGCAATTGCAGGTGTCGAAACAGGTGCAATGGACAAGCCAGTTGAAGATGTCGTGATTCAAACGATTGAAATAGAGGATTAAGATGAAAATTGGTGATAAGTTAAAAGGGCGAATTACAGGAATTCAATCCTATGGTGCTTTTGTAGAATTAGAGAATGGTACTACAGGGTTAATTCATATATCTGAAATTCGAACTGGCTATATAGAAAACATTTATGATGTTTTAAAAATTGGTGATGAAGTCCAGGTACAGGTGGTAGATTTTGATGAATATACAGGGAAGGCTAGCCTTTCCATTCGTACTTTGGAAGAAGAAAAACATCAACTTCCTAGACGGAGACGTTTTTCAAGTGATCGAGTGAAATACGGATTTGCACCTTTAGCTCGTATGATGCCTATCTGGACAAAGGAAGCCATCTCGAATTTAAATAAGAAGAATTCGTGAATGATTTCTTACTTCTTGCAATGTTAATATAGTTTGTTATAGTGGAAGTATGGTAGAAGAATTATTAAAATCAGGAGAGAGAATCAACCAGCTCTTTTCTACAGATATCAAAATTATTCAAAATAGAGAGGTTTTCAGCTATTCGGTGGATAGTGTACTTTTGTCACGCTTTCCTCGCTTTCCTAAAAATGGCTTGATTGTGGATTTTTGTGCAGGTAATGGTGCTGTAGGGCTTTTTGCCAGTAGCCGAACTAAGGCAAAAATTCTATCTGTAGAGATTCAGGAACGGCTTTCTGATATGGCGGAACGGTCAGTACGTTTAAACGGCTTGGAAGAGCAGATACAGGTTATTTGTGATGATTTGAAAAATATGCCTAGCTATATTCAGGGGAGCAAGGTTGATTTGATTTTATGCAACCCTCCCTATTTTAAGGTGGACCCAAATTCTAATCTGAACGAGAGTGAGCACTATTTGTTGGCTCGGCACGAAATTACGACCAATCTTAAGGAAATCTGTCGTAGCGCCCAAAGTATTCTCAAATCCAATGGGCGTTTAGCCATGGTTCATCGTCCAGATAGATTATTAGATATCTTAGATACGCTTCAACAGCATAATCTAGCTCCAAAGCGTCTGCAATTTGTTTACCCTAAACGGGAGAAAGAAGCCAATATGCTTTTTGATCGAGGCTATCAAGGACGGTTCAACTAGTGGCTTTAAGGTTTTACCACCACTCATTGTTCATAATAGTGATGGCACTTATACACCAGAAATTCAAGAGATCTATTATGGTTCATAAGGCATATATGTACGTGGTTGAGTGTCGGGATAGTTCCTACTATACTGGCTATACAACGGATGTCAAAAAAAGAATCGCCGTTCACAATAGTGGTAAGGAGCCAAGTACACACGAGCTCGGTTGCCAGTAAAACTCATCTTTGCAGAGGGTTTTGACAGTAAAGAAGAAGCCATGTCAGCCGAAGCTCTTTTTAAACGCAAGACACGTCTGCAGAAAGTAAGCTATCTAAATGACAATCAAGATAGGAATTTAGCCAATATTTTCGAGATCTAGTGAGGAGTACTTTGACTCCTCTTACTTTTGTCAAAAATTGAAAAAAATGCTACAATAGAGTGAATAAAGAAACGAGGTATTATCATGTCTAAGATTCTAGTATTTGGTCACCAAAATCCAGACTCAGATGCTATTGGTTCATCTGTAGCTTTTGCTTATCTTGCAAAAGAAGCTTATGGCTTGGATACAGAAGCGGTAGCTCTTGGAACTCCAAATGAAGAAACGGCTTTTGTATTGAACTATTTTGGTGTTGAAGCACCGCGCGTGATCACATCTGCTAAAGCAGAAGGTGCAGAACAAGTTGTTTTGACTGACCACAATGAATTCCAACAATCAGTATCAGATATTGCTGAAGTAGAAGTATACGGTGTGGTGGACCACCACCGCGTAGCTAACTTTGAAACTGCTAGCCCACTTTACATGCGCTTGGAACCAGTTGGATCAGCATCTTCTATCGTATACCGCATGTTCAAAGAACATGGTGTAGCAGTGCCAAAAGAAATCGCAGGTTTGATGCTTTCAGGTTTGATTTCAGATACCCTTCTTTTGAAATCTCCAACAACACATCCATCTGATAAGGTGATTGCGCCTGAATTGGCAGAATTGGCTGGTGTGAACTTGGAAGAATACGGTCTTGCAATGCTCAAAGCTGGTACAAACTTGGCAAGCAAGTCAGCAGAAGAATTGATCGACATCGATGCCAAGACTTTTGAACTCAACGGAAACAATGTCCGTGTGGCTCAAGTCAATACAGTTGATATTGCGGAAGTATTGGAACGCCAAGCTGAAATCGAAGCAGCCATCCAAGCAGCAAATGCAGCTAACGGATACTCTGACTTTGTTTTGATGATCACAGACATCGTCAACTCAAACTCAGAAATTTTGGCTCTTGGTGCCAACATGGACAAGGTAGAAGCAGCTTTCAACTTCAAACTTGAAAACAACCACGCTTTCCTTCCAGGTGCCGTGTCACGTAAGAAACAAGTGGTGCCACAATTGACTGAAAGCTTTAATGCTTAATGATTGATGGGGAAACCCATTGTTAAAAAGGAGTTTCGGCTCCTTTTTTGCTAGGAGAGAAGTATGTTAGAAAATGGTGATTTAATCTTTGTGAAAGATGATTCGGATATAGGACAAGCCATCCAGGAATCTACTGGTAACTATAGCCATGTGGCCATCTTTTTGGAAGGACAGATCTATCATGCTAGTGGGAAAGATGGTATTGTTTGTCAAAAACTAACAGAATTTCTGGAATCTGAGTGTCTCTACGATATCTATTGCTATCCACAGATAGATATTCAAAAGGTAAAGAAAAGAGCAGACCAGCATCTAGGTGCTCCCTACAATGCTTCCTTTTATCCGGATGGGGATGGTTTCTATTGTTCTCAGTATATAGCAAAAATTCTACCGATTTTTGAAACCATTCCTATGAAATTTGGTGATGAGGAGCAGGAAATCAGTGATTTCTGGAGAGGGTATTATGAGGAACTAGGATTAAGTGTACCTCTGAATCAGCCTGGCACTAACCCTAGTCAATTAGCAACATCACCACTTTTAGTTTGTAAAGAAAGGAATCTTCATGATTCAGATTTTTAATCCATCTCGCTTGACACGACAACCATTCTTTAGAGATTTGGTAGACTATCTTGATCAGCATAATGATGTGATCTTACGCGAAATCAAGGCTCAGTTTCCAGAGATACCAGTTGATAGGTATTTGGAGGAATATATTAAAGCGGGATTGATTTTGAGAGAAAACAAACGCTATTATCTCAATCTTCCCTTTCTAGAATCTACAGAATCTCTTGCACTAGATCAAGAAATCTTTGTGAGAGATGATAGTCAAATCTATCAAGAAATCCTAGAGAAAGATTTTCAGACCGAATTGCGCAATCAAACCAATGCAGCTATCTTAGAAGAGCATACAGATTTTGCAAGAGAAAAGATGACCTTGTCTAATTATTTTTATAAGGTCAAACACCAGTATCCACTGACGGAAGAACAGCAGAGACTGTATGAAATTTTAGGGGATGTCAATCCTGAGTATGCCCTCAAGTATATGACAACCTTTTTGCTAAAATTTCTCAAAAAAGATCAACTCATGCAGAAACGACGTGATATCTTTGTTGAAAGTTTGGTCTTATTAGGTTACATCGTTCAAAATGAAGATGGGAAATATGAGTTGGCTCTAGAATTTGATAAAGAAAGATTCATCTTCAGAAAAAAATAGAAGAAGGCCAGGAGTTTTCCTAGCCTTCTTTAAATATACTATAGATAACGTTCTGCGATAGCTGCATCACCTGGATAGTCTTCTTTCTTACCTTGGATGATTTGGTAGCAGTCAGCTCCTTTACCAGCAATTATCACAGCATCCAGTTCTTGACTTGTAACAGACATCGCAGCCTTGATGGCTTGCTCACGGTCAGCAATCTTTTCAACAGGATGATGGATGTAGCTACTAATTTCATCTGCAATGGCCATTGGATCCTCATAGTTTGGATCGTCAGCCGTTAGAAATACTTGAATTTCAGGGTGTTGATTGAGAAGAAGTCCAAAGTCCTTACGACGGCTTTCTCCCTTATTTCCAGTTGAACCAAGAACTAGAGCAATTTTTCCAGTCTGATGTGTTTCAACAACTGAGATTAGTTTTTTAAGACTGTCACCATTGTGGGCGTAGTCAATGAACACTTTTGCGCCATTTTTCTGAGTGAGAACTTCCATACGGCCAGGGACGCGAGTAGACGCAATCCCTTTTTTGATATCTTCAAGACTAGCACCTAAACGAAGACAGGCAAGTCCAGCAGCGATAGCATTTTCTTGGTTAAAATGTCCAATCAACTGGATATCATAGTCTCCTGCTAATTTACCAGTAGCTGAGAAGCTAAAGGCTTTGGAGTTTTCGATTTGGTTACTTGACTGGCTACCATAGAAGTCATGTTCTTGATTTTCTACTTGTTCCTTCAAGACTGAAAAATGGTCCATATCACTATTAATGACAACTGCTCGGCTATTTTTCATCAAGAGACGCTTGTGATAGAAGTAGTCTTCAAAGTTAGGATGCTCAATTGGACCAATATGGTCAGGGGTGATGTTTAGAAAAACTCCCACGTCGAAAGTTAAACCATATACTCGATTGACCAGATAAGCTTGGCTGGAAACTTCCATTACCAGATGGGTTCTACCATTCTTAACCGCTTGAGTCATCATATTAAAGAGATCAATATTTTCAGGTGTTGAAAAGGAAGATTTAAAGATGTCTTACCATCTAAAGTTGTATTCATTGTCGACAAGAGGGCTGTTGGGTAGCGTTGAGACAAGATATGATAGGCAAAGTAAGCCGCTGTTGTTTTTCCCTTGGTTCCTGTAAAGGCTAGAATTTTAAGTTTATCCTGCGGATTACCATAAAATTCCATGGCAAGCAAACTCATAGCCTTCTTAATATTGCTAACAACGATAACGGGAATACCTACTTCATAGTCCTGCTCAGCCACGTACCAACTAAGCCCTTGTGCGATAGCTGAAAATAGATATTCTTTTTTAAAGGCAGCTCCTTTTGCAAAAAATAGAGTATTTTCTTTGGTTGTGCGGCTATCGTAACTGATGCTGTCAAAAATAACATCGCTGTAGTTGTAGTGGTAATGTCCTTGGTCGATAATCTCACGGAAGAGACCATCCTTCTTTAAAATATCTAATATAGTTTCTATCTTTATCATACTTTCTATTGTATACCTTAAGTCTGAATTTTACAAGTAACAAGGAAAAGTTTATAATGGAAGATAAGGAACATTTCCTAGTTATTAAAATTGAATGAGGAAGTTATGTCTAACGAAAATAATCATCAGCAGGCCCAGATGTTACGAGGGACTGCCTGGCTAACAGCAAGTAACTTTATCAGTCGCCTGCTCGGAGCTATTTACATCATTCCCTGGTATATCTGGATGGGGACTTATGCCGCTAAGGCCAATGGACTCTTCACTATGGGTTACAATATCTACGCTTGGTTCTTGTTGATTTCGACAGCAGGTATCCCTGTTGCAGTCGCAAAGCAAGTTGCTAAGTATAACACCATGCATGAGGAAGAGCATAGTTTTGCCCTGATTCGGAGTTTCCTAGGCTTTATGACAGGACTTGGTGTGGTCTTTGCTTTAATCTTGTATCTCTTTGCCCCTTGGTTAGCAGATCTTTCTGGTGTTGGTAAGGAGCTCATCCCCATTATGCAGAGTCTAGCTTGGGCTGTCTTGATTTTCCCGTCTATGAGTGTTATCCGTGGATTTTTCCAAGGGATGAATAATCTTAAACCTTATGCCATGAGTCAAATTGCTGAGCAGGTTATCCGTGTGATTTGGATGCTCTTAGCAACCTTTATAATCATGAAGTTGGGTTCAAAAGATTATCTATCAGCAGTTACCCAGTCTACCTTTGCGGCCTTTGTGGGAATGGTAGCTAGTTTTGCAGTCTTGATCTATTACCTTTACAAAGAAGGAATGCTTCAAAAAGTTTTTGAAACTCGAGATAAGATTGATAGTAAGGGTCTCTTGGTTGATACCATTAAGGAAGCTATTCCTTTTATCTTGACTGGTTCGGCTATTCAGCTTTTCCAAATCTTGGACCAAAATACCTTTATCAATAGCATGAAGTGGTTTACCAACTATAGTAATGAAGACTTAATTATCATGTTTTCTTATTTCTCTGCTAATCCTAATAAAATCACTATGATTTTGATTTCGGTTGGAGTTTCGATTGGTAGTGTTGGTCTGCCTCTCTTGACGGAGAACTATGTCAAGGGGGATTTGCAGGCAGCTGCTCGTTTGGTGCAAGATAGTATCACCATGCTCTTCTTATTCTTACTTCCAGCAACTGTTGGAGTAGTCATGGTTGGTGAACCTCTCTATACAGTCTTTTACGGTAAGCCAGATAGTTTGGCTATGGGCTTGTTTGTCTTTGCAGTTTTACAGTCAACCATTCTTGGTTTGTACATGGTCTTGTCCCCTATGCTTCAGGCCATGTTCCGTAACCGCAAGGCGGTTCTTTACTTTGTCTATGGATCTATTGCCAAAATCGTTCTACAATTACCATCAATAGCGATTTTCCATAGTTATGGTCCTCTAATTTCAACAACAATCGGTCTTATCATCCCTAATGTCTTGATGTATCGTGATATCTGTCAGGTTACAGGTGCTCGTCGCAAGCTTATCTTGAAGAGAACAATTCTAGTCACTATTTTGACACTAGTTATGTTTATCCTTGTAGGCTTCTTACAATGGATTCTTGGCTTTGTCTTCCAACCATCAGGTCGTTTCTGGAGTTTCCTCTACGTGCTTCTAATCGGAGCTATAGGTGGAGGCCTATACGGTATCATGACTCTTCGAATTCGACTCTTAGACAAGGTTATTGGACAGGCTCAAGCAGATCGTCTACGGGCACGTTTAAAACTATCATAAAGATTTATAAACAAAATGAATAATTTGAACTTTTCTATCCGAAAAAAGTTTAAATTGTTCATTTTTTTATTTAAAAAAATAGGATAAAATATAAAAATTAGTAGAAAAATCTATAATTTGGTAAAAATTAGATAAAATTGCTTGACTAAAAAAAACAATAGCTGTATAATGATACAAATATTTAAATTTGGAGGTTCTGGAAATGAAAAAGTCTAAGGCAAAATATCTGACGCTGGCAGGCCTTGCCCTAAGTGCCGGTCTACTATTGGCGGCTTGTAGCAACTCAGCTAGTTCAACTAAAACATACAACTATGTCTATTCTAGCGATCCGTCTAGTTTGAACTATCTTGCAGAAAACCGTGCAACAACCAATGACATCGTTACCAATTTGGTAGATGGGTTGATGGAAAATGACCAATACGGTAACTACGTTCCATCCTTAGCAGAGGATTGGAGTGTTTCTCAGGACGGTTTGACATACACTTATAAACTTCGTAAAGATGCTAAGTGGTATACCTCTGAAGGTGAAGAATATGCTCCAGTAACTGCCCAAGATTTTGTAACTGGTTTGAAATATGCTGCTGATAAAAAATCCGAAGCTTTGTACCTGGTTCAAGATTCTGTAGCAGGTTTGGATGACTATATCAACGGTAAAACAACTGACTTTTCAACTGTCGGTGTTAAGGCGATTGACGACCAAAACAGTTCAGTACACTTTGACACGACCAGAATCTTATTGAATTCTAAAACAACATCAACCATTCTCTTCCCTGTCAATGCAGACTTCCTGAAATCAAAAAGGGGATGACTTTGGTAAGGTAGACCCTTCTAGCATTTTTGTACAATGGACCTTTCTTGATGAAATCCTTTGTTTCAAAATCTGTCATCGAATTCAAGAAAAATCCGAACTACTGGGATGAAAAAAATGTCTTTGTAGATGATGTGAAATTGGCCTATTATGATGGTGAGTGACCAAGATGCACTAGCACGTAACTTTGTAGAAGGAGTCTATAGCTACGCGTCTCTATCCAAATAGCTCAAGCTTTGAAGGCATTAAAGAGAAGAACAAGGATAACATCATCTATAGTATGCAAATGCAACTTCTATTACTTGAACTTCAACTTGGACAGAAAATCTTATAACTTCACTTCTAAATCCTCAGATATCGAAAAGAAATCAACCCAAGAAGCAGTTCTGAATAAAAACTTCCGTCAAGCCTTCAACTATGCTTATAACCGTACAGCCTATGGAGCTCAATCTCAAGGGGAAGACGGAGCAACGAAGATTATTCGTAACCTAGTTGTACCTCCTACATTTGTAAGCATCAACGGAAAAGACTTTGGTGATGTTGTTTCAGAAAAGATGGTCAACTATGGCCAAGAATGGCAAGGAATCAACTTTGCAGATGCGCAAGATCCATACTACAATCCTGACAAGGCTAAAGCTAAATTTGCAGAAGCTAAGAAAGAATTGGAAGCTAAGGGTGTACAATTCCCAATCCACTTGGATGTAACAGTTGACCAATCAGCTAAAAAAGGTGTACTTGAAGCAAGTTCTTTGAAACAATCCATCGAATCTGTTCTAGGAGCTGAGAATGTGGTTATCGATATCCAACAGCTATCAACAGATGACTTTGACAACTCTAGCTACCTAGCTCAAACCGCAGCTCAAAAAGACTTTGATATCTATAATGGCGGTTGGAGTGCTGACTACTTGGATCCATCAAGCTATCTTGATATCTTAAATGTCAATAACGGAGGTATGTTGCAAAACCTTGGTCTAGAACCAGGTGAGGTCAATGACAAGGCTAAGGCAGTTGGTCTGGATACTTACACTCAAATGTTAGAAGAAGCGAACAAGGAGCAAGAACCAGCAAAACGTTATGAAAAATATGCGGAAATTCAAGCTTGGCTCGTTGATAGCGCCCTTGCTATTCCAAACGTTTCTCAGGGTGGAACACCGACCTTGAGAAAGACAGTTCCATTCTCATCGCCATTCTCACAAGCTGGAAATAAGGGTGTCGAATCATACAAGTATCTCAAGTTACAAGATAAGACTGTAACGGCTGATGAGTATGAAAAAGCGAAAGAAAAATGGCTAAAAGAAAAAGAAGAATCAAATAAAAAAGCCCAAGAAGAACTGGCAAAACACGTTAAATAACCAGTCTATTCAACAGGAAAAACGATAGTTTCTCAAGGAACTATCGTTTTTGTATAGTTTGAAACTATAACTAGCTCTTGAAAACAAGAAAACGAAGGATCCCAAATAAGTGGTACAATAGTTACTATAGATTTGGAGGTAAAGTATGAGCAAATCATTTCACATCAACACAATTTTAGCACAAGCGGGGATCAAGTCTGATGAGGCAACAGGTGCTTTGGTTACACCTATTCACTTTTCAACGACTTATCAGCACCCAGAATTTGGTCAATCCACTGGATTTGACTATACCCGCACTAAAAACCCAACTCGTAGCAAGGCAGAGGAAGTTTTAGCAGCTATTGAATCAGCCAAGTATGCTTTAGCGACTAGTTCAGGTATGTCTGCGATTGTACTTGCCTTTAGTGTCTTCCCAGTAGGAAGTAAGGTTTTGGCTGTTCGTGACCTTTACGGTGGTTCTTTCCGCTGGTTCAATCAAGTGGAACAGGAAGGTCGTTTCCATTTTACCTATGCAAACACAGAAGAAGAGTTAATTGCCGAGCTAGAAAAGGATGTGGATGTACTCTATATCGAAACACCAACCAACCCTTTGATGTTGGAATTTGATATTGAAAAATTGGCTCAATTAGCTCATGCAAAAGGTGCTAAAGTTGTCGTTGACAATACCTTCTATAGCCCGATTTACCAACGTCCGATTGAAGACGGAGCAGATATCGTCCTTCATTCAGCGACAAAATACCTTGCAGGACATAATGATGTTCTAGCTGGTGTGGTTGTGACAGATAGTGCGGATTTATACGAAAAACTCTTTTACAATCTCAACACAACAGGGGCTGTTTTGTCACCATTTGATAGTTATCAATTGATTCGTGGGCTTAAAACTTTGTCACTTCGTATGGAGCGCTCAACAGCTAATGCTCAAGAAATTGTAGCCTTTCTAGAACAATCACCTGCTGTCAAAGAAGTCTTGTATACAGGACGTGGGGGGATGATTTCCTTTAAAGTGGCTGATGAGAAGCGTATTCCTCATATCTTAAATACTTTGCAAGTATTCTCTTTTGCTGAAAGTTTGGGTGGTGTAGAAAGTCTGATTACCTACCCAACTACTCAAACCCATGCAGATATTCCTGTAGAAGTTCGTCATTCTTACGGATTGACAGATGACCTCTTACGCTTATCCATTGGTATTGAGGATGCTAGAGATTTGATTGAAGACTTGCGTCAAGCCTTGGAAGGATAAGACTATGGGAAAATATGATTTTACGACCTTGCCCAATCGTTTTGGACATCATACCTACAAATGGAAAGAAGCAGAAACTGACCGTCAAGTATTGCCAGCCTGGATTGCTGATATGGACTTTGAAGTGTTACCTGAGATTCGTCAGACTGTTCATGACTATGCTGAGCAATTAGTCTATGGCTATACCTATGCTAGTGATGACTTGATTGAAGCTGTTCAAAATTGGGAGGAAAAACATCATGGATATCGCTTTGATAAGGATGCTCTAGTCTTTATCGAAGGGGTAGTGCCAGCTATTTCAACAGCCATTCAAGCCTTTACCAAAGAGGGTGAAGCAGTGCTCATTAACACTCCAGTCTATCCTCCTTTTGCTCGCAGCATTAAGCTCAATAATCGTAGACTAATCACCAACTCTCTAGTAGAAAAAGATGGACTTTTTGAAATTGACTTTGTCCAACTAGAAAAAGACTTAGTTGAAAATGAGGTTAAACTTTATATTCTTTGTAATCCCCACAATCCAGGAGGACGTGTCTGGGAGAAGGAAGTCTTAGATAAGATTGGACAACTGTGTCAAAAACATGGAGTCTTGCTAGTATCTGATGAGATTCACCAAGATTTAGCTCTATTTGGAAACAAGCACCAGTCATTCAACACGGTAAACGAAGATTTTAAAGAATTTTCACTGATTTTAAGCAGTGCTACCAAGACCTTCAACATTGCTGGGACCAAGAATTCTTACGCCATTATCGAAAATCCCAAGTTGAGAGTGGCTTTCCAAAAACGTCAGCTGGCTAATAATCAACATGAAATTTCAGGATTAGGATACTTAGCAACAGAAACAGCTTATCGCTATGGTGAAGATTGGTTGACAGAACTCAAAGAACTGATTGAGAAACACATCAATTATGTAGTGGATGTATTTGGCAAAGAAACTAAAATCAAGGTTATGAAACCGCAGGGAACCTACTTGATTTGGCTTGATTTTTCAGCCTATGGTTTGTCAGAAGAGGATTTGCAGGGATTATTGAAAAAAGAAGCCAAGGTCATCCTGAATAGAGGCTTGGACTTTGGTGAAGAAGGAGCCCTCCACGCCCGCTTAAATGTAGCCATGCCTACATCCGTCTTGGAAGAAGTTTGCCAACGAATCATTATCACTTTCGCTAAACTTTAAGAAGCTAGCCTTCTAGGGGAAAAGTGCCCTGGAAGGCTATTTTCATGGGAAGAAATATGGTATAATTAAGAGATAAAAAGAAAAGGGGAAAATATGGCTAAATTGATTCCAGGAAAGCTTCGCAATGAGGGAGTAAAATTATACGAAACTGGTAAGGTCCAAATCATCAAAGAGGAAAATCATCGCCTATATGCTCGTGTGGTGGAGGCTGAAATTCGCTATAGTCTAGATGATCGATTGGTCTTTTTGATGCCTGTGATTTTTCCAAAAAGAGGGTTCTGTGTCCATTTTGACAGCACTAGAGCATTACCTGAAAAATGATCCGATTTGGGTCAAGAACTTTTACAAAATCTAGAAAATGGGCAGGAAAAGAAGGAGGAAGTCGAAACCCAAGTGACCTTTTGGGGACGTTTTCAGAGAGTCATACAAGCTACTTGACTGCCTGAAAATCTATCTGTTAGTCTGCTCTAGGGCAGGTTGAAGCTGGAACCAATCGTATTATTTGGACTTTGAGAGTTGGTCTTATCCAGACCCAGAAGTTTTATGTAATTCGGAGATATCCCTCTTTCTGAAGGTTCTAGAGAAACAGTAAACCCTTATATGATTGGAGCGTTATATGAAAGCTTCCTTGAAGCTTAGTCAGTTTGATGAGACTAGCCAGTTTGTCTGAAATTTCTCTCAGGAATTGTAGAAGATGAGGCTGAAAATGCCCCTTTTTCCAGAATCAAGGTCGTCACCTCTATTTTCCTCTATCCTGAGCAGGGTGTCAGTCTGTTGATGCTTGGATGAATTTCCAATTTGACCATCGATTTCGCTATCATCATCTTGTCTTTCAAGACTTTTGATGGTCAAGCAGGATTATTTACCTTTGATATCGAAGAAAATCCAACTACTATGAGATGGAAATCTGTGCGAACAGTAGTGCTTAATCTTTTCTATAAAGGGCGAGCTTTGATTTACTAAAGGTACATGTTTATCTCTCTGTCTAGAGAGCAGGCTAGGACTGCTGGAGAAAATTAAAAAAGTACTCCTATCGAATAGTAAGTGGTAGAAAGATTTCTCCAGTTTGATACTAGTGATCGGACTAGTTTAGCTTCTACCTTGTCGTCAGTTTAGAAGACATAGGGAGAGGTAAAAGCTCCTGATAGAGCTTCAGATTCAGTCTTTCCGTCCCTCTTTCTACATGGAAGGAGAAGAAGACGGTATCTGATTCCGTTTGAGATGCAGTTTCAATACGATACTGCTTGGTAAGCGAATCGTAATGAACTGGAGAGTCTTCCTTTGCTAGTGACGCTCAACTGGGAGAACAAATCTTTCAGCTAGCTCTATCAGCTGATTTGAAGCTAGATTTTCGTTCATGGCGTCAAAGCCTGAAAGGCTGATGCAGTCCATGCCTTCTTTCAGGAGAGCGTTTGCCATCCTTTTGAAGCGCTTGGAGAATTAAGGATTTTGAGAGTCTCAAGACCTCTATCAGGTTCAGAGTCCTCAGAGTGAGATTTCATCCAAAGGGAAGCATTTATTAGAATTCACTTTGATTTTTCAGATATTGCCCAAGAAGAGATCGATCTTGAGCGATGAAAGCCCTAGTTGAGAAGCAGGACTATTACATCAGCTCTATCTGAATCAGGTTTACTATTTCGATGACCATACCAAGCAGATCCGTCAGATTTGAAAAGAACTTTAGGGAATAGAGGACTTGCAAGATGGAGCATTTTCGAGCCTCGTAAGTCTCTAGCTTATACCTCTATCTCATCTATTTAAGGATCAAAGAGCAGATTTCTTTCACGTGAAGAATTTCCGTGCAATCTGGCCCTATGATTTGACGCACTCCAGAAGAATTTTCCGATGCAGAGAGCTGAACTATCCAAGCAGAACTTAGAGACTATCAGAAAAGGGAATTCAGTGGCTAGATGCTTCACCATGTATGGCTGGCGGTATTTTAGCAGATGATATGGGATTTGGGAAGACCTTGAACCATCGCCTTTTTATGTGGTCAGGTTCAAGCAGATACCAGTGTCCTAACTTGCTCCGTCTGGTTAATCTATAACTGGGCTGATGAATTTCACAAGTTTGCTCCAGATTTGATGTGCGGTCGTGCATGGCTTAAAATCTCATCGAGGTCAATTTTGGCAGAAAATCATCAGATTTATGTGACAAGCTGATGCGACTTTCCGTCAGGACAGTGATATTTATCGAGGACCCTATCTTTTGATTTTTCTCTTTTCTAGATGAAGCTCAGAGTCATGAAAAATGCACAGACCAAGATTGCTCAAAGTTTACGACGATTTGTGGTTCCATCCGTCTTTTGCACCATCAGGAACACCGATTGAAAATCATCTGGGAGAACTTGGTCGATTTTTCAGATTGTCTTGCCAGGCCTCTACCTGACTAAGAAGGACTGATGAAACTACCACGCTGGAGAGAGTCGCTCAATTTATCAAAAGCCCTTTGTCATGCGACGGAAGAAAGAAGAGGTGTTGACTGAGCTACCTGATTTCGATTGAAGTAGTCTACAAAGAAATGAACTGGAGGATCAGCAAAAAGGCTATCTATCTAGCTCAACTGCAACAGATGCAGGAACGTTTGGGACAGGTAAGCGATTCTGAATTTCAACAAAATCGCGTCGAAATTTTGACCGGACTCATGCGTCTGCGTCAGATTTGTGATACGCCTGCGCTCTTTATGGAGGACTACCAAGGAGAGCGGGAAACTGGATAGTTTACGAGACTTGCTGATCAGATTGCTGAAGGTGGATCACCGTGTACTCATCTTCTCACAATTTAGAGGTATGTTGGATCGGATTGAGCAAGAATGCTGACTGGGCTTGACAACCTTTTAAAATTACGTGGTTCAACGCCTTCACAAGATCGTCAGAGATGACCAAGGCCTTTAAATCCAAGGAGAGCGCGATGTGTTTTAATTTCCCTAAAGGCTGGCTGGGTCGGTCTCAATCTCACTGGTGCCGATACAGTCATTTTAGTAGACTTATGGTGGAATCCTGCAGTTGAATCGCAGGCTATCGGTCGCGCCCATCGTATGGGGCAAGAGCAGCTGTAGAAGTTTATCGCTTGGTGACCCGAGGTACAATTAGAAGAGATCTCAAGAATTACAAGAGAAAAAGAAAAATCTGGTTTCTGGAAATCTTGGATGGAACAGAGTCACGTGTCAGTTGAGTCTAGCTGAAATACGAGAAATTTTAGGAATTTCATGAGCCTATACTTGAAAAATCAAGACATTACGCTATAATGGAGTATTGAAAGGAAAATAAAATGACACAAAAACGATTTCCAATAGTGGCAGATGATGAAGTCATGTTGACAGAAATGCCAGTTATGAATCTCTTTACGATGAGTCTGATTTTACTAGTAATATCAAAAGGGGATTACCAAGACAAAAACCACTGAATGGTCTCCATATCGACTGAAGAAAAAAGCAGAGGAAGCCCAGTCCCTTGTAGACGCTGATTGATAGAAAAATCCTATGCTGAACTAGCGCGTGAAGAAGCGCAGCGATTTGAAAAAGAAGCGTTCGGCCAGAGTATTTGACCCAGGACGTGAGCTCGCTAGGGAGACGTCATACCGAAGCAAGCGTGTAGCGTCCAGGCAAATCAACAACCGAAATCTCTTTTCAAAAAGGAAAAATCCAGGAGAATTTACAATAGAGTCAAAATTCGAGCCAATCTCACTATATTTCTCTGGCAGAAACAGTTTCTCAAGTGGATAGTCCCAATTTCGCCATGGTGAGACAAGTCATCCTAAGAAAACAACTATGACTTTTAAAAGAAAAAGTCAAATTTATAACAAAAAGTAAACAAAGAATAAGAGCGTCAAGTAGCTCAAGAGCTCAACTTGACTAGAATGAGCGAATAGAGGGAAGAAATGGCAAAACCTATCATTTTATCGGAATCAAAGGATCAGGTATGAGTGCTTTGGCTTTGATGTTAGCATCAAATGGGGGCATAAAGTTCAAGTGTCTGATGTTGAGAAGTACTCACTTTTACTAACGTGGACTAGAGCAAGCAGAGATTACAATCTTACCGTTTTGATGAAAAAGAAATCTTACAAGGGATATGGAGATTATCGCTGGGAATGCCTTTCCGTCCAGATAATAACGTTGAAATTGCTTGCAGACCAAAGGGCTATCAGCTATAAACGTTATCTATGAGTTTCTTGCAGCTATGCGTGACTTTATCAGCATGGGTGTTGCGGGTGCACATGGTAAGACTTCAACAACAGGTATGCTTTCTCACGTCTTGTCACACATTACAGATACTAGTTACTTGATTGGATGACGGTACAGGTCGTGTTCTGAAAATGCCAAGTATTTTGTCTTGAATCTGACGAGTATGAGCGCCACTTTCATGCCATATCATCCCAGAATATTCTATCATCACGAACATTGACTTTGACCATCCAGACTACTCACGAGCTTGAGAGATGTCTTCAACGCCTTCAACGACTATGCCAAACAAATTACTAAAAGGCTTGTTCGATTTATGGTGAAGATGCTGAGTTGCGTAAGATCACAGCAAATGCCCCAATCTATTATTATGGTTTTGAAGCAGAAGGTAATGACTTTGTAGAATGCAAGTGATCTTGTCTGTGCTACAACTGGGTTCAACTCTTACAGTTCACTTCTGTGGTCAAGAGCTGGGTCTAGTTCCACATTCCAACCTTTGTCGCGTCACAATATCATGAATGCAACTGCGGTTATTGGATTGTTTATACGCAGGGTTTTGACTTGGATTTGGTGCGTGATCACTTGAAGACTTTTGGGTGAGTGAAACGTCGCTTTTACAGAAAAGGTTGTTAATGATACAGTGATCATCGATGACTTTGCTCACCATCCAACAGAGATGATTGTGACGCTAGATGCTGCACGTCAGAAATACCCATAGCAAGGAAATCGTGGCAATTTTTCCAACCACATACCTTTACTCGTACAATTGCCTTGTTGGATGATTTTGCTCAAGCTTGAATCAGGCTGATGCTAGTTTACCTGCAGCAAATCTACGGTTCAGCTCGTGAGGTGGACAATGGTGATGTCAAGGTTGAAGACCTTGCAAAGTAAGATTAATAAGAAAAATCAAGTAATCACAGTTGAAAATGTTTCTCCACTTCTAGACCAGCTGACAATGCTGTCTCATGTCTCATGGGAGCTGGCAGATATCCAAACTTTATGAATACTCATTTCGAGCGTCTCTTGTCTAATTTGACAAGCAATGTTCAGTAAAGGAGATCATGGAATTTCTAATCACTATCAGGAGGTTCAGCATCAGATATTAGAGTCAGATCTGGCTGATAGGAGAACAGCATCTCAGACTCCCCATAGAAATTATGAATAGAGAAATGATAAAGAGCGTATCCGCAACCATGCGGGTACGTTTTCTAGCAGCCTGGATGAAGAGTCATTGGCTTATATCACTGTGGCGACACCCTATTCGACGCTTCAGACAATAGTGATTCTGAGGAAGCAGCGAGATGAGGAATTCTTAGATAGAACGATTTTATCATCATCTGAAGATCTAGCCGTCCATCCAGATTATCGAGGACAAGGCTTTGGAACCTTGTTGCTAGTAGCTTTGAAGGAAGTATACCCTGTCAGCAAAAATAGACCAGGTCTCTATTTGCTGTGTGAGGATGAGTTGCTGGCCTACTTTGAGATGAATGGATTTCTGGACCGAGGATCGTAGCTGATGCCAACTAGTAGTGAAGGTATTTTCATATGATTTTGGGCAAATCCCATTATCAGGAGGAAAGATGATTATTAGACAGTCAAGATTGACAGACTTGATCGTATCCTTGAAATTGAGCTGAAAATTTTTCAGCTGAAGAAGCTATTCTCGATCCTGTTTTGAAGCTCATCTGAAGAAATTAAGACCAGTTTTTAGTAGCTGAAAAAGGAGGGGAGATACTAGGTTATATTGAAGGGACCAGTAGTCCTCATCGATATTTACAAGACCAGTCCTTTACAGAAGACATTAAAGATTATAGCCATCAAAGAAAGGTGGCTATATCTCTGTGACTTGTCTATCCATTGCTAAAGAAAGCTCAGGCTCTAGGTGTCGGACGAAAAACTATTGGACTGCTTTTAAAAAGATCTCGCTCTTGAGCATGAGCGTGAGGGAATCAATCTAACTCTGCCAGACTATCTCATTGGCTATTATGAAAACATGGTTTTGTGAAATGAAGGAAAATCCAAGTCGACATTTTGCTGGTGAAGAATGGTAATGATATGGTCTGGGAAAACACAAGAATGAGGCATCAGAAAGGCATCTATGGTTGCTTTTCTTTAGTTTTTAGAGATAATATTATGGATTATCAACAAGGAGGGAATACCTTTGAGCGAAAATTCAAAAGAAGAAAAGTTAAGTTTTAAAGAACAAATTTTAAGAGATTTAGAAAGATTGAAAAGAGAAGATGGCATTGCAAGTACTAAAAGTAACAAGGATGATTTTTCTCGAAATTTCAGCTAATACTAAAGACAGAAGAACTAGAAAGAGCTAGTCTGTAGAAGACTTGATGGTAGACTCAGTTTCACTAGTGGATGAACTGCTTGCTAAAGCTCCAACAGTTCCTCCACGTCCATCTTTGACATCAGAAGGACCTACTGATCCAGTTGCAGTTCCAGAAGAAGTTAAATCTGCTGAATCCGTTGTAGCTACAGAATCTGCATCTACAGAAGCGTAGTAGCTAGAACCAGTAGTACCTACTGTAGATCGAGTTGAATCTCATTGCACCCTGCTCAGTCAGTTCAAGAGGAGAAAAGTAATACTACATTTGACTAGGATTCCAGTTTCTTATCGTACGAATCAGGCCAAACCAAGTTCTGCTCGAAAGAATATTAAGCCTCAACCGAAACCAACAGTTCTTGCAAAAGAAACTCCAAGTCAAGAGCCAGTTGCTCCAGTTGAAACTAGAACTGAACTTCCTAGAAGAAGTCGTAAAGAATCAGTGAAACCAATCAAGAAAAAGAAAAATCACGCTTGAAAAGATTTTTCGTAACAGTATTTGTTTTATTGATTTTACTAGGTGTGGGCTGATTCTTTGGTTACCGATATGTCGAATCTGCACTCCAACCAGTTGATGCAAATTCAAAACAGTATGTCACGGTTCAGATTCCAGAAGGGGCCAATCTTCAGCAAATTGGTGATACCTTAGAAAACTCTGAATTGGTAAAACACGGTTTTATCTTTAGCCTTTATGCTAAGTATAAAGACTACAATGATTTGAAATCTGGTTACTATAATTTGCAAAAGAGCATGAGTACAGATGATATCATCAAAGAATTGCAAAAGGGTGGAACGCCTCAACCTCAAGAAGTTGCACTTGCAAATCTTACAATCCCTGAAGGTTATACCCTTGATCAAATCGCACAAACATTTGGTCAGCTTCAAGGAGACTTTAAAGAACCTTTGACTGCTGATGCCTTCTTGGCAAAAGTGCAAGATGAAACCTTCATCTCTCAATTAGTTGCTAAGTACCCAACCCTTCTCGAAAGTCTACCAACTAAAGAAAGTGGTGTTCGTTATCGTTTAGAAGGATACCTATTCCCAGCAACTTATGCTATCAAAGAAAACACAACTATTGAAAGCTTGATTGATGAAATGGTGGCAGCTATGGACAAAAACTTGTCAGCACATTATACTGCAATCAAAGAAAAGAACTTGACAGTGAATGAACTCCTCACCATCGCATCACTTGTGGAAAAAGAAGGATTGAAAACTGACGATCGCAAACTGATCGCTGGAGTTTTCTATAATCGTTTGAACCTTGGTATGCCACTCCAAAGTAACATTGCTATTCTCTATGCAGAAGGTAAGCTAGGACAAAATATTAGCTTGGCAGATGATGCAGCAATTGATACAACAATCAATTCACCTTATAATGTTTATACAAACCTTGGCTTAATGCCTGGTCCAGTAGACAGTCCAAGTCTGGATGCAATTGAAGCAAGTATCAATCAAACTAAGAGCGACTATCTCTACTTTGTAGCCAATGTACAAGATGGTAAGGTTTACTTTGCAACGACACGAGAGGAACATGATCGAAATGTTGCAGAGCATGTTAACAGTAAATTGACACAATCAAGTAGTTCAAACTAACTCTTAGAACAAGATTTGCTATTACATCCGTGAATGTAGAAAAGAATCTCTTATTTTTACGGGAATAGCAAGTCCTACCAGTCTTTCCGCTATGATTAGAAACGCCTGAAATTCACAAGTTTTAGGCGTTCGGAAATTGCGAAAGTAAATCCTACCTAATTATTTGAACCTGAGTCTAGAAGTGATAGAATCATTCGATTTAGGCACAGATTTTAAAAGGTCGCTACTGACCAAAATCATTTAAGGAAAGCTTTAAAAAGACTTTGTCTTCATTGTAAAATTATGTGGTTTACCACATAATTTTGCTTTACTACCTAAAGAAATTTAAATTTAATCAAAAGAAAGTTGAGAAAAATGGCAGAAAAAACATATCCAATGACCCTTGAAGAAAAGGAAAAACTCGAAAAAGAATTAGAAGAGTTGAAACTAGTTCGTCGTCCAGAAGTTGTAGAACGCATCAAGATTGCGCGTTCATACGGTGACTTGTCAGAAAATAGTGAGTATGAAGCAGCTAAGGACGAGCAAGCCTTCGTTGAAGGACAAATCTCTAGCTTGGAAACAAAAATCCGTTATGCTGAGATTGTCAATAGCGATGCAGTTGCTCAAGATGAAGTTGCTATCGGAAAAACAGTCACTATCCAAGAAATTGGTGAAGACGACGAAGAAGTATATATCATCGTGGGATCAGCGGGTGCAGATGCCTTTGCAGGTAAAGTATCAAATGAAAGCCCAATTGGGCAAGCCTTGATTGGTAAGAAAACAGGTGATACTGCTACAATTGAAACACCCGTAGGAAGCTATGATGTTAAAATCTTAAAAGTAGAAAAAACAGTTTAATAGGAATGAAACGAAGGAGTAGATATAGGGAAAGCGCTTCCTATCACTCCTTTTCTTAATTCTAAAAACTAGAGGAGACTATATGAATTCAGAAAATAAGCACAAAAAGAAAAATAAAATGGAACGTGGGTTAACCAATCGCCATGTTCAGGTTATGGCGATTGCAGGAACAATTGGAACCGGACTGTTTCTAGGGGCTGGTCGCTCTATCAGTTTAACAGGTCCTTCTATTGTTCTAGTCTATATGATTACGGGTGGCTTTATGTATCTTATGATGCGTGCTATCGGGGAAATGTTGTACCAGGATCCGGAGCAACATACCTTTATCAACTTTATTACCCGTTATCTAGGTCAGGGTTGGGGTTACTTCTCAGTCTGGTCTTACTGGCTCTCAGTAGTCTTTATCGGAATGGCCGAGATTACGGCTATCTCTCACTATGTTCAGTTTTGGTTTCCATCCTGGCCATCTTGGTTGATTCAGGTTGTATTTCTGACAATACTCGGCTTAGTGAACTTGATTGCCGTTAAATCTTTGGTGAAGTAGAATTTTGGTTTGCTATGATCAAAATCGTGGCCATTCTTGCCATGATTGCGACAGGTGTCTTTCTAGTTTTGACTGGCTTTGAAACTCCTTATGGTTCAGCAAGCCTGACAAATATCAGTGAGCATTTCTCCCTTTTCCCAAATGGTGGTATGAACTTTGTCATGGCCTTCCAGATGGTTTTCTTTGCCTACTTGATGATTGAATTTATCGGTGTTACCACATCTGAAACCAAGGATCCTCGAAAAGTCTTGCCTAAGGCTGTTAAGGAAATTCCTTTGCGAATTATCTTTTTCTACGGTGGAGCTCTTTTAGCTATTATGTCTATTATTCCTTGGCGTGAGCTTTCTGCAGCAGATTCACCATTTGTAACGGTATTTGAACTTGTTGGTCTTAAGTGGGCGGCTGCTTTGATTAACTTTGTTGTCTTGACTTCAGCAGCATCAGCCTTGAATTCAACCCTTTACTCAACAGGTCGTCATTTGTACCAAATTGCCCATGATTCACCAAATCGTTTCTTGAAAGCTATTAAGGCAGACACACTCTCACGCCACAACGTTCCTCAGAATGCTATCATTGCTTCTGCCGTATTGATTGGTTTTGCAGCCTTCATCAATGTCCTTCCAGGAGTATCAGATGCCTTTGCTTTGATTACGGCTTCTTCATCAGGTGTTTATATCGCCATCTACATCTTGATCATGGTAGCCCATCTCAAATATCGTAAGTCTAAAGACTTTATGTCAGATGGCTATCTCATGCCTCAATATCGCTTGCTAAATCCTTTAACAATGCTCTTCTTTATCTTTGTATTTGGAACACTCTTCTTACAAGAGTCAACTGTAATGGGAGCTAGAGGTTCAGCTATCTGGATTGTTGCATTTGGTATTTACAGCCAATGGAAGTTTAAAAAATAAGTCAGAAACTCATCAACGCAGGTTGGTGAGTTTTCTAGTTTGACAGGCGTTGGAAATAGGGCTATAATCAAGCTATGAGTATCTTCGAGGAGGTTTTGATGCACATTAGATTGGAGAATACAGAGTCTCAGAAAGCACAGGAGATAGGGGATTTGATACGCTCCTATAATCGTTGCAAAAGAGAAACTGCTGAAAGTGAGCCACTAAACCTTTATGTCGAAGATGAAAATGGTCAACTCCTGGCTGGTTTAGTAGCAGAGACCTTTGGGAATTGGCTAGAAATCGAGTATTTGTTTGTGAAGGAGGACTTGCGGGGGCAAGGAATCGGCTCCCAACTATTGCAGCAAGCAGAAATTGAAGCTAAGAAGAGAAATTGTCGCTTTGCTTTTGTGAATACGTATCAATTTCAAGCGCCAGCCTTTTATCAAAAGCATGGTTACAAGGAAGTCTTTATCTTAAAAGACTATCCCTACACTGGACAAAGGCACTATTATCAAAAAGAGTTGTAAACGGAAAATGAACGATTGAAGAGGGTGGCACATCATAATGGAGGTGGGTTAATGGATATCATACTAGATATGGGTAATGTTCTACTGGAATGGAACAAGGATAAGATTTTGAAAGCTGTAGTTAAAACTCAGAAAGATTATCTAATTTTAGACAAGGCTATTTTCCAGTCGGGGCTCTGGGAAAGATTGGACCTGGGGACCTTGACTCGGGAAGAACTGGTTGATAGAGTTCTTTCCTTATTAGGGGATATCTATAAGAAAAAGGTTGAAGAAGTTATTTGGAATTGGCCTGCTTACATTGATATTTACACGGAAGTCTTTCCGCTTCTTGCACGTTTAAAGGAAAATGGCCATCGTATTTTTGTTCTATCTAATACATCGCCAGTTTTTTATGAATTATTGAAAGATCAACTAGCACCTCTAGAAAAGATTTTAGATGGTTTCGTCCTTTCTTGTGATATTAAGGTCATCAAACCTGATCGAAAAATATTTGAAGAAATCCTCCGTAAATATCAGTTGGACCCAACAAATTGTGTCTTTCTTGATGATATAGCAGACAACACTAAGATGGCTGAAAGTTTAGGAATCAGAGCCTATCAAGTCAAACAGAGAAGTGACGTTGTAGATATTTTGAAAAAATTTGAATAAGCAGAAAACTCTCTATCATTTAGCTGGTAGAGAGTTTTTGTTAAAAAAACAGCACAAAATGACAGATATATATTGCATAATGTAAAATATATGATATAATGAAGTTGAAAAAAGAAGCGCGACTTTTAAAATTAAGGAGGAGGTAAGAAGTGGCTAAGAATTTAAAATTAAAACTTGCTCGAGTAGAGCGAGATATGACACAAGGTGATTTGGCAGAAGCTGTCGGGGTTACGCGCCAGACTATCGGCTTGATAGAAGCTGGGAAATATAATCCTAGTCTATCCCTTTGCCAGTCTATTTGCAGATGCTTAGGCAAAACTTTAGACCAATTATTTTGGGAGGAAGAAGATGAAAAATAGATTTTATTATTACCAATTATTAGATGAAAGAGAAGAGCAACAACTTCATAAAGCTGGTGCAGAGAGTTTTCATATTTCTATCGGATTATTGTTTCTAGCTTATTTCATATCAGTGTTAGCACCAAGCCTTTTTAATCCTAGCATGCTTCTCGCTATTATTATCATAGGGAACTTTTACTTTATTAATCGTGCTAGAAGTCTAGGTGTGACATACTATAGTCGTTTTCATTTTACAATTTTAGGTTGCCTATTATTAACTCTAGTGATTACAGCTATCTTGATGCTACAGAACTACCAGTTCAATATCGAAATTTATCAGCACAACCCTCTACATATTAAGTATATTTATGCATGGGTCATTACATATCTCCTTTATCTTCCTTGGGTCTTTATTGGAAACTTAGGATTAAAAAGTTATGGTGAATGGGCTCAGAAAAAGTATGAAAAAGATATGGATAAGCTCGAGAGCATGGAATAGCTTGTTAGCTTTTTATCAATATCGAGAAAATGTGTTATAATAGTACTAATTTATGAGAAAAGAAGAAACATTTTCATCTTTTTACAAATAGGGAAGAAGGACAGTATATGTACCCAGATGATAGTTTAACTTTGCACACTGATTTGTATCAAATTAACATGATGCAAGTTTACTTCGACCAAGGCATTCATAACAAGAAAGCAGTTTTTGAAGTTTATTTCCGCCAACAACCTTTCAAAAACGGTTATGCTGTATTTGCAGGTTTGGAACGAATTGTGAACTACTTAGAAAATCTGCGCTTTTCTGAGAACGATATTGCTTATTTGGAGTCACTTGGTTATCATGGTGCTTTCTTGGAATATCTCCGTAATCTCAAGTTGGAATTGACTGTACGTTCTGCTCAAGAAGGGGATTTGGTATTTGCCAATGAACCGATTGTTCAAGTGGAAGGTCCTTTGGCTCAGTGTCAATTGGTTGAAACAGCTCTCTTGAACATCGTCAACTTCAAACCTTGATTGCGACTAAGGCGGCTCGTATTCGTTCAGTCATTGATGATGAACCTTTGATGGAATTCGGAACACGTCGTGCGCAAGAAATGGATGCGGCTATCTGGGGTACTCGTGCCGCTGTCATTGGTGGTGCCAATGGAACTAGTAATGTACGTGCTGGTAAGCTCTTTGGAATTCCTGTTCTAGGGACTCATGCTCATGCTTTAGTTCAAGTTTATGGAAATGACTATCAGGCTTTTAAGGCTTATGCGTCAACTCACAAAAACTGTGTCTTTCTAGTAGATACCTATGATACTCTTCGCATCGGTGTTCCAGCAGCGATTCAGGTTGCGCGTGAACTTGGTGACAAGATTAATTTCCTTGGTGTTCGTATTGACTCTGGAGATATTGCCTATATTTCTAAAAAAGTTCGTCAACAACTGGATGAAGCAGGATTTACTGATGCTAAGATTTATGCATCCAATGATCTTGATGAAAATACCATCCTCAACCTCAAGATGCAAAAAGCTAAGATTGATGTCTGGGGTGTAGGAACTAAGCTCATCACTGCTTATGACCAACCAGCACTTGGAGCAGTTTACAAGGTTGTTGCCATCGAAGATGAGAATGGTCATATGCGCAATACCATTAAACTTTCAAATAATGCAGAGAAAGTTTCAACGCCAGGTAAGAAACAAGTTTGGCGCATCACCAGCCGTGAAAAAGGCAAGTCTGAAGGTGACTACATTACATACGATGGTGTAGATGTTACTAGTATGACAGAGATTAAGATGTTCCATCCGACCTATACTTACATCAAGAAAACTGTCCGCAATTTTGATGCCGTTCCTCTCTTGGTAGACATTTTCAAGGAAGGTAAGCTAGTCTATGATTTACCAAGTTTATCTGAAATTCAAGCCTATGCTCGTAAGGAATTTGACAAGCTCTGGGACGAATACAAACGTGTTCTTAACCCACAACATTACCCTGTCGACTTGGCTCGTGATGTATGGCAAGACAAGATGGACTTGATTGATAAAATGCGTAAGGAAGCTCTAGGTGAAGGAGAAGAAGAATGACCTTACAAGAAAGTATTATTCAACAATTAGGAGTAAAACCTGTGATTGATCCACAGGAGGAAATTCGTCGTTCTGTTGATTTTTTAAAGCGATATCTAAAAAAGCATCCCTTCCTTAAAAGTTTTGTATTGGGCATTTCTGGTGGTCAAGACTCGACTTTAGCTGGTCGCCTTGCCCAACTAGCTATGGAAGAAATGCGAGCAGAAACTGGAGATGATTCTTATAAATTTATCGCTGTTCGCCTGCCGTATGGAGTGCAAGCTGACGAGGATGATGCGCAAAAAGCCCTAGCTTTTATCCGACCAGATGTGAGCTTGGTCGTTAATATCAAGGAATCTGCTGATGCTATGACAACAGCAGTGGAAGCAACAGGCAGTCATGTTTCCGATTTTAACAAGGGAAATATCAAGGCGCGTAGTCGTATGATTGCCCAATATGCACTCGCAGGAGCTCATAGTGGAGCAGTTATCGGGACTGACCATGCTGCGGAAAATATCACAGGTTTCTTTACCAAATTTGGTGACGGTGGTGCAGATATTCTCCCTCTTTATCGCCTCAATAAACGTCAAGGAAAACAACTTTTGAAGGAGCTTGGAGCTGATCCAGCCCTCTATGAAAAAATCCCAACAGCAGACTTGGAAGAAGAAAAACCAGGTATTGCAGACGAAGTAGCCTTAGGAGTTACTTACAATGAAATTGATGATTACCTCGAAGGTAAACAAGTCAGCCCAGAAGCTCAAGCAACCATTGAAAAATGGTGGTACAAAGGCCAACACAAACGCCATTTACCAATCACCGTGTTTGATAAGTTTTGGGAGTAAAAAGGTCCGGGGACTTTTTACCCCGAAACCTGAAAAATAGAAAAAGCGAGGAAAGTCCGGGGGACTTTTGGCTGAGTCTTGAAACGGGAAAACGAGGAAGAGTTCTATGATACATTTTTAATTCTTATAACCCTTGATTTAATAGGGTTTTAGAACTTTTGAATCTTGCAAAAATAGACTCATTTTTCAAATTTTTGTAACTTTTTGGTAACTCTGTTGTATCAAAAACTTTTTACATATGCGACTATCTTCGTTATAGCTAACTTTAATTCTCATTTATTAAGTATACCTAAATTTTATGTTTAAATTTTTGTATAGAATAGCTGTACCTCTTTAATAGAGTTATGATTACGCTTTCAATTAAACCTCGTTTATGATACTATTATAGTAATAGAAAAATTCTTAGTTCGCTAAAGACCTTTATTCGAGATCCAGATAAAAAGAAATTTTTATCCATTAAAAATACGTTTCATAAGTTACTTACTTGATATTAATAGAATTCCAATTTGTATAATTAAGTCAAAGATGACACTGAAATCAGGAGGATTTATTATGGTTAATAATGTAGCTGTAAAAGTCTCAAACCTTTCAAAAAGAATTTTTGTTAGGGCAAGACAAAAACTGTCTCTATTTTTGAAAGATGTTTCTTTATCTGTCAATTATGGGGAATTTGTATCAATACTTGGTGTCAGTGGTTCTGGAAAAGTCTACTTTGTTAAGTTGCTTATCAAGTTTATCTGAACCAACAAGTGGCGAAGTTGTTATCAATGGTATAAATCCATATACCTTAAAAGAAGGGAATCTTGCTAAATTTAGAAGGCAAGATATTGCAATTATTTTTCAAAACTATAATCTGGTACCCGCTCTACCTGTACTAGAAATGTTACACTTCCTCTGAGACTCTCAGGAAAGAGTGTTGATAGCAATAAAGTAAGAAAAATGTTGGATAGTTTGAATTTTAAAGCAGAACTATCATCATTAGTTGCTACCTTATCAGGTGGAGAACAGCAAAAAGTGGCTATTACTCGTGCAATAATAGCTGATAGTAAAATTATTTTTGCTGATGAGCCAACAGGAGCTCTGGACAGCGTCTCAAGAAAACTTATTTTTGAAACACTTCGTAATTTAGCGAGTCAAGGAAAATGTGTTCTTATGGTCACTCATGATATTGAGTTGGCTTCAAAAACTGACAGAGCACTCATTTTAAAAGACGGAAAAATATCTCGACAAATTATTAAACCTTCAGCTGAGGAGCTCTACCAAGCACTTGAAAGTAGTAAAGATTAATTTGAGGAGGATTTATTATGCTAAAATTAATCATTTACCAATTTCAGTACTCAAAAAGACAATGGTTAGGAACAATACCATTACTATTTGTATCTAGCCTGATTGTTGGAACATCTTTATTTGGTATTGCTAGTGCAATAAAGACTGCTAATATTAACGCTTCACAACTTTTTCAAATGCTAATAGTTTTTGGCGGGACTACTCTATTTTTCCTTATTTCAAATAATATAAGACTGCTAATAGATATCTTTAAAAAGGATTACCAATTATGGGCTACCCTAGGCGCAAGCAGAACTCAACTATCTTTATTAGTATCTGGACAGTTTTATTTAATGGCAGTGATTGTTAGTAGTATTGGTACAATACTTTCATTTATCATGGCAGATAGTTACTACAAATTTTTACAAAATTTATTAGGAAGAGATGAGTTACCTGATTTAGTTATTACAGCCAACATTCAATCAATTTTATTGAGTGTTTTTATAGTCCCAACAATTGTCGGGATAGGGGCTTACTTTTATTCAAGTCGAATACTTAAAATATCATCAATATTAAAACCAAAAAAGAAAAAAAGAAAAGTTACAGTAACTGGTTTTATTAACATCTCTGTTCGTTTAATCCTATGGTTACTATGTATATGGTTTTATTGTTTCAGCAGGTTTTAGCAGTAATAAAGAAATAATTTCAACACAGTCAAGCATAATATTATTTTTATTAATTATTCACATCCTTATTATTCAATCACTATCTCCATCAATTCAAATGTTTCTAATAAAATTTTTAATGAGGATATTTCCCAACTGAAAATTATGTAATCAATACAGGCTTTTGGAATCTACTATCCAATCCTAGCTATTTGAAAAGTATACAAACTTCAATGAGCATGGGAGTAACTCTCATTTCTGGGTTTATTCTTTACACCCAAAATATGTATTCATTCATGAATACAGCAAACGAGTAAACTCGAAGCAAGAGCTTCCTTTATTGCTTATCTGTCTGCTCCAATTATTCTGATTATTACTAGTTCTATTTCTCTTACAATTTTATCTTCTAATAAAGATATTGAAGACATTAAACAGTTAAAGACACTGGGAGTGTCAAGATTACAACTTTTTAAAATACGTATAGGCGAGGCAATAATACATTCGGTGTTAATTTTTATTAGTATCAGTAATTTTCAATTTTAATTATTTTTAATTTTTAGTTAGCTTTATTGGCCAACTTTTTAGGCCGAAAGTGTAGTAGATATATCGGGTTTTTGGCAACCGAGTCTTATAGTTATTTCTTTGTTAGTTATTTTTTTATAGTATTACAAAGGGATTTTATTTATTTCAAGATAGATAAATTGGAATAGTTACTGATTCAAAAAGAACACACTTATTGACATTGAAAGCAAAAGCAATACTAAAATGAAAAAGATAAGGATAAAACACCTTGTCTTTTTAAAAATACTAACAGCTTAGACTAACAATGGGACTTTTTTCATAATTTAGCACCTCTTTATTAACCTGGTCAAGATACGGATTTTGAGTCCAATTGACCTTTTTAGCTTGGGCATTCAAATAGATAGCGAGACAGATCCGGTAACTCGAAGAGTTCGATTTCGTAGTCTCACCCCCACAAGGCTGACTAGGCTTGAAAAAGCTTGACAAAGTGTATTTCAAGCTAGATAGCTATTGCGTCAAAGCGTTAATACCAGAAAAGGACGAGATTCTATATCCCGTCCTTTTTTATTTATAAAATTATGACTAATCAAAATAAAGCAAGTCTTTGCTGGTACTTGTAAAGAGGTCGAAGCCATCCTTCGTAACAACACCGCAGTCTTCGATACGGACACCGACTTTACCAGGGATGTAGATACCAGGCTCAACTGAGAAGCACATGCCTTCTTCGATAACCATGTCGTTTCCTTCCATGATGGATGGGAATTCGTGGACATCCATGCCGATACCATGACCGAGACGGTGATTGAAGTATTCACCGTAGCCAGCTTTTTCGATCACTTCACGAGCCGCACGGTCTACTTCATGAGCTGTCACACCAGGTTTGATAAAGTCAAGGGCAGCTTGTTGGGCTTCAAGAGTCAAGTTGTAAATATCTTTCTTGAACTGGTCAGGTTTACCAACAGCGACTGTACGAGTCATATCTGATGCATAACCATTCACCATCACACCGAGGTCAAAGAGGAGAAGGGCGTTATTTTCAACCTTATTAGCTCCAGGGATCCCGTGTGGATTTGCGGCATTATCACCAGTCAAGACCATAGTATCAAAGCTCATTTCATAGCCTTCGCGTTTCATGGCAAAGTCGATTTGTGCAATGATATCAGTTTCAGTATTATCAAGAGAGATATTGTCAAAACCAACTTTGACAGACTTGTCGGCGTAAACACCTGCAACCATCATCTTTTGCACTTCGTCTGCTGATTTGATCAAGCGCATACGTTGGATCAATGGAGTCAAGTTTTCAAACTCGGCAGTTTCAAAGACAGTCTTCAAGCCATGATATTTGGTCAAGATGAGATTATCAAACTCAACTGCTACACGTTTGAAGTCAAACTGTGGCAAGGCATTTTGAATTTTCTTCCAAGGGTTTTCAGAGTCCACGTAGCCAACTACTGGGAAAGAGACAGTGCTAGTCGCACGTTCAACCTCAAGGGCTGGCACAAAGAGAAGTGGTTCTTGGTTTCCAAGGACAAAAAGGAACATTTGACGTTCGTGTGGATCACTGTAAAAGCCAGTGAGGTAATTAATTGTGACGGGGTCAGATACGACAGCGACGTCTAGCTTTTCTGATTCAAGATAAGTTAAGATTTGTTGTAATTTAGACATATGCTACCTTCTTTCTACCCCTCTATTTTTGCAAAAATTAGGAGAAAATGCAAGGAAGAAGGAGAAAAGAACCTAAAAAAATTCCAACAGCTAATAGCATGTTGGAATCTAAATATTAATTGAAGTCTGCCTTGCTTTTAACATCGCTGTATTCTTCAGCAACTTCTTGGCTAAGGATATCCTCATAAGCTGGAAGGTCGATGTCCTGACCATATTTTTTCTTAAGAGCAGTAGTGACCAAGCGATAGGCTAGGTTGGCATTACGAGATAAGATAGGCCCATGGAAATAAGAACCGAAAACATTTTTATAGTGAACACCTTCACCGATTTTTTCTTCATTATTTCCATTTCCGTAAACAACCTGCCCCAATGGTTTTTGGTCATCTGAGAGGAAGGTGCGGCCTTGGTGATTTTCAAAACCATAGTAGGTTTCATCGAATTCTTCATTATGAATTTTAATGTCACCGATGAAGCGGTTGTTGGTTTGGTTGAGTGTGTAATGTCCCATGACACCTAGACCTTCGATGCGTCTTCCGGAAGCTTCAATATAGTATTGGCCTAATAGCTGGAAGCCACCACAGATAGCAAGAACAACACCATCATTTTGGATAAAGTTGTCGATGCTCTCTTTTTTATCTGGCAAATCACCAGCAATGATGCTCTGTTCAAAGTCCTGGCCACCACCGAAAAAGGCGATGTCGTAGTGATTTTCATCGAAATCATCATGAAGTGAAACGATGTCAACTGTTACATGAGCCCCCAGCTTTTCAGCTACGTACTTGAGCATGAGGATATTCCCATTATCTCCGTAGGTGTTCATGAGATTGCCATAGAGGTGGGCGATATTTAGTTGATAAGGATAGTTGCCGTCTTTTGAGGAAAGTGAAGTATAAACCATTAGTTCATCTCCTTTCTAACAAGCTGACGATTGGCTAGTAGTTCTCGGAATTCTAGCATAGCAGTATAAGTCGCAAGGATATAGGCATGCTTGCAGTCTTGAGCTTCGATCGTTTTGAGAACTTGCTCCAGGCTACTTGTTTCGGTAATCTTTTCAGCTGGATAGCCAGTAACACGTAGACGACGAGCAATTTCAGAATGACGAACTCCACCCGCATTGATTTCAGGAATGTCCATATCAGTAATTTGTTCAAAATCAGCATCCCAAATCCAGCTGGTATCAATCCCGTCCGCATAGTTAGCATTGAGGAGAACCGATAGACTAAAATGGATAAGGAGCTAGTTTAATCATTTCAATAGCTTGTGTAGCACCAACAGGATTTTTGATAAGAACCAGTGTACATTCCTTTGTCACCGATATGGAAGGTTTCTTGGCGCCCAAAAACTGCACGGCTCTTTGTCAAAATCCTTGTTTAATCAGTTGAGAATCAGCTCCAAGGTAACGAGCAATAGCGACTGCAGCCAGAGCATTGTAGATGTATAGAGCCCACCGATTTGGATACCGTATTCCTGTCCGTCAATAACAAAGCGAGAACGATTGTTAGTCAACTCAACCAATTCTGTCAGACGGTAGTCCAAGTCAGGGCGTTTACATCCACAATTTTCACAGATATAAGCTCCTAAGTTGGCATAAGTATTAAGCTCATATTTCAAAATACTTTGACAGTCTGGGCAGAGAATACCTTCAGTATTGTAGTGAGCAAGTTGCGCTGGACCTTTTTCCATATCAAAACCAAAATACTGAACAGGATTTGGAATTGCAGGTTTGTAGAAAAGTGGACTATCACCGTTCAGCAGAACAGTAGCAGTAGGAACTTTTCGAATAGCGTCCAAAATCATGTTGTAGGTCGTATAGATCTCACCGTAGCGGTCCATTTGATCACGGAAGATATTGGTGATGACGAAAAGACTAGGCTGGATGTAGTCACAGATACGTGAGAGACTAGCTTCGTCGATTTCAAGAACTGCAATGTTTTTACCAGTTTTTGAAGATTTGGCTGTCAAGAAAGTAGTCGTAATCCCTGTGATCATGTTGGCACCACTTGGATTGGTCAGAACTTGACCATAGACTTCGTTTAAAATACCGACAGTGAGGGCGGTTGTCAGGGTTTTTCCATTGGTACCAGTAACTACGACAATCTCGTAGTTCTTCGCTAAATGTTGTAAAATATCTTTATCAAATTGAGGGCAAGTTTTCCTGGGAGCGTACTTCCACGTCCGAGACGACTCAAAATAAAAGTGAGAAGAACGTCCCAGCAAGAAGCCCAAAAGTAGTTTCTAGTTTCATGTTTCTATTATATCATAAAAGCTGAAAAAGACAGATTTGAGATTTTAGAAAAAGAAAAACAGCCCAAGGAGGGCTGCTTGATAAAACTAAATCGCAAACAAGTCATTCAAGTTCTCAGCCAAGGTTGGGTGAGTGAAGATTTGTTTTGTGAAGTAAGTGTATGGGATTTTGTTGTCCATTGCAACAGTGATGATGTTGATGATTTCTTGTGATCCTTCAGAGAAGATAGTTGCACCTAGAATTTCTTTAGTTTCAGTGTTGACAACAGCTTTGAAGGCTCCACGAAGGTCTCCATTTACGTGACCACGAGGCATTGCTGCAACAGGGATTTCCTTAACAGCGTATGGAAGTTTCAAATCAGCTGCTTGGCTTTCAGTCAAACCAACTTGTGAAAGTGCAGGTGTGATAAACATAGTGTTTGGTACATTGAGACGGTCTTCAAGTGTGTAGCTACCATCGCCAGCAAGGTAGCTATAAACAACACGGAAGTCATCGAGTGAAATGTAAGTGAATTGAAGTCCACCGTTGACATCTCCGACTGCAAAGACGCCAGGAACGTTTGTTTGGCAGTGTTTGTCGACCTTGATTGCACCACGCTCAGTTAGTTCAATGTCTGTGTTTTCAAGTTGAAGTGGTTCCACATTTGGTTTGCGTCCTGTTGCGTAGAGAAGGGCATCGAAACGATAGGTTTCTTTTTCAGTTACGACAAGGACTTGGTCGCCATCATTTTTGATTTCAGTAGTATGGATGTTTTGAAGGAGTTCAATTCCGTCTTCTTCCATGTATTGTTTAGCAAGAGCAGCGATAGAAGGTTCAGCACGAGGCAAGAAAGTATCCAAAGCGTCTAAGACGGTTACCTTGCTTCCAAGTTTGTTGTAGAGACCAGCAAATTCAAGACCGATATTTCCTCCACCAAGTACACCAAGTTTTTCTGGTAATTGTTCTAAGTTTTGGATACCTGTTGAGTCAAAGACGTTCTTACTTGTAGCAAGACCTGGAATTGGCAATACGTTTGAAACAGCACCAGTGTTGATGACGATAGTTTCAGCTGTTAGTTCTTGTTTTTCATCACCAGCTTGAATTTCGATGACTTTATTAGAAACAAAGTGAGCTTCAGCATCAAAGATATCTACACCTGTACCAGCTACAGTAGCATAGTTTTTACCATTAAGGCGTGTAGTAACCGTGTTTTTAGTAGCCATGACTTGATCAAATGACAAGTCTTTTTCAGCAGCAACTAACAAGGTTTTAGTTGGGATACAACCGATGTTGATACAAGTTCCTCCGTACATTGCCTTGTTGCGTTCGATAAGGGCAACTTTTTTACCAGCTGAAGCTAGTTTCCCAGCAAGCGTCTTACCTGCCTTACCAAATCCTATTACAATCAAATCGTATGTTAACATTTTTAAATCCTCCTGTTTGAA